>OLQH01000021.1_pt1 | contig 179999 bp, 158 predicted proteins | sample 1672671 | NCBI WGS metagenome assembly OLQH01 (sample SAMEA3136712, study PRJEB25190) | human gut metagenome | reverse complement strand
CGGACGTCTGGAGGAAATGCCTGCCGAGGAAGGTTTCCCGGCTTATCTGGCTTCCCGTCTGTCCGCTTTCTATGAGAGAGCCGGCATGATGGAAAACCTGAACGGAACCGAGGGAAGCGTATCGATCATCGGTGCCGTATCCCCGCAGGGCGGCGATTTCTCCGAACCGGTTACGATGAACACCAAACGTTTCGTCCGCTGTTTCTGGGGACTGGACAAATCACTGGCTTACGCGAGACATTTCCCGGCGATCCACTGGCTGACCAGTTACAGCGAATATCTGAATGATCTGGCACCATGGTACCAGACCCATGTAAATAAAAACTTTATCGATCTTAGAAATCAAATCATGGCTCTTCTTAATACGGAAAGCAGCCTGATGGAGATCGTAAAACTGATCGGAAGCGACGTTCTTCCGGATGACCAGAAACTGATCCTCGAGATCGCCCGTGTGATCCGTCTGGGCTTCTTACAGCAGAACGCCTTCCATGCAGACGATACCTGCGTACCGCTGGAAAAGCAGTATAAGATGATGGAAATTATTTTATATCTGTATAAAAAGGCAAAAGCCCTGGTAACCATGGGTATGCCTATGTCTGTCCTGAAAGAGGACAATATTTTCGAGAAAATCATCGCGATCAAATACGATGTGCCAAACGACAAACTGGAAATGTTTGATGATTATAAAAAAGCAGTAGATACCTTCTACGATAAAGTACTGGAAAAGAACGGATAAGGAGGATGAAATTATGGCAATTGAATATCTTGGCTTAAGTGAAATCAATGGTCCTCTGGTAGTTCTGGAGGGTGTCAAAAATGCAGCATATGAAGAGATTGTAGAATTTACCATCGACGGAAAAGAAAAGAAACTGGGACGAATTGTGGAGGTCTACGAGGACAAAGCCGTGATCCAGGTTTTCGAGGGTTCCGACAATATGTCCCTCGACAACACCCACACCCGTCTGACCGGTCACCCGATGGAGATCGGTCTTTCCGAGAAGATCCTGGGACGTACCTTCGACGGTATCGGCAACCCGATCGACGGTCTGGGACCGATCGTGGCAGACACCAAGGCAAATATCAACGGTCTGCCGTTAAATCCGGTCACCCGTGAATATCCGCGTAACTATATCCGTACCGGTATCTCCGCAATCGATGGTCTGACCACCCTGATCCGTGGACAGAAGCTTCCGATTTTCTCCGGAAACGGTCTTCCGCACGATCAGCTTGCCGCACAGATCGTACAGCAGGCTTCTTTGGGTGACAACACCGATGAAAAATTCGCCATCGTGTTCGCAGCGATGGGTGTCAAATACGATGTCGCTGAGTTCTTCCGCCGTACCTTCGAGGAAAGCGGTGTATCTGACCACGTAGTCATGTACCTGAACCTGGCAAATGACCCGGTCGTTGAGCGACTGATCACTCCGAAAGTGGCACTGACCGCCGCCGAATATCTGGCTTTTGAAAAAGGTATGCATATTCTGGTTATCCTCACCGATATTACCTCTTTCTGTGAGGCGATGCGAGAAGTATCTTCCTCCAAGGGCGAGATTCCTTCCCGTAAAGGTTATCCGGGTTATCTCTACAGTGAACTGGCTACGCTTTACGAGCGTGCCGGTATCGTACAGGGCGGCACCGGATCGGTCACACAGATCCCGATCCTGACCATGCCGAACGACGATATCACCCACCCGATTCCTGACCTGACCGGGTATATCACCGAAGGTCAGATCGTTCTGGACCGACAGCTTCATGGACAGGCGATCTATCCACCGATCAACGTACTGCCGTCTCTGTCGCGTCTGATGAAGGATGGTATCGGTAAAGGTTATACCAGAGAAGATCACCAGGACGTAGCGAACCAGCTGTTCTCCTGCTACGCAAAAGTAGGAGATGCCAGAGCACTTGCTTCCGTTATCGGTGAAGATGAACTCTCTCCGTTGGATAAGAAATATCTGATTTTCGGAAATGCTTTTGAACATGAATTTGTCGGTCAGGGACCGATGGAAAACCGTACGATCACAGAAACGCTGGATATCGGCTGGAAACTGCTCGGTCTGCTTCCGAAAGAGGAACTTGACCGTATCGATACGAAGGTGCTGAATCAGTATTATCAGCCGACCGACATTGATCTTGTGGAACAGGCTGTCGCTGACGCGAAGTCTATGATGGAATAAAAGGGGGGATTTTATGGATCCAAATACCTTCCCTACCAAGGGAAATCTGATCCTTGCCAAGAATTCCCTGGCGCTTTCTCTCCAGGGATTCGACCTGATGGATAAGAAACGAAATATCCTGATCCGTGAAATGATGAACCTGATCGATGAGGCGAAGGGTATCCAGTCGCAGATCGATGTGACCTTCCGTGAGGCGTATGCGGCGTTGCAGCGGGCAAATATGGAGATCGGTATTAATACGGTACAGACGATTTCTTATACGGTTCCGATCGAGGATTCGATTCGTATCAAGACCAGAAGTATCATGGGTACGGAGATTCCGTTGGTGGAATCGGAATCTTCCGGGGATGCTCCGACGTATGCGTTTTACAGCACAAAGGAATCTCTGGATGCGGCGAAGCATGCGTTTGAGAAGGTGAAAGAGCTGACGATCCGGCTCTCCATGGTGGAAAATGCAGCGTACCGGTTAGCGGCGAATATCAAGAAGACGCAGAAGCGGGCAAATGCGCTAAAGAATATCACGATTCCTCATTATGAGCAGCTGACGAAAGACATCAGCAATGCACTGGAGGAGAAGGAGAGAGAGGAATTTACCAGGCTGAAGGTGATTAAGAGGATGAAAGGAGCCGGGGGGTGAACCCCGGCTCCTTTTTTGTTGCATTGCATATCAATAATTGGTCCAGTGGACCAATTTTGATTATGTTATCTCGGCCACCGGTCCTCTTCCTTCTACGCCATCCAGAATCACATAGTCTTTCTGCAGTTCGGTGATTTTCTGCCGTCTCCACTGCGCACAGAAATATGCGGTGTCTTCCGGCAGTTTGTTATCGTACAGGCAGTAATCGATCTGATAGAAGAACGCCGAGATCGAGTTGGCGTGCTGGTTTTCCAGACTTCCACTAAAGTTCTAATACATATTTTTTCCTCCTGTCTTTTGCTGACTGCTGCCAGACGTAGTTCCGTTTGTTTTCCTGTAACGTTGATTCACACCTCGATGTTTAAAAGCATACTGTTTGAAATCGTTTTCAATCTCGGGATTCCTCTGCTTTTGTTCGACAACACACGGGGGCTTCTTGCGTGATATTTTACCATTCTCGACTTCTATTGCAAGATAAAAAGTGTTAAATTTCCTCTTTCACACAAAATCGTGTTTTCTTTAAATTGTTTGAAAATTCACTACAATTTTCTCCACTATTTGACTACAAAAAAGTCAATAGGTTTTCCACACTCTTTTTGTCGAAACAGCGATTTATCACTTATTCACAAAACATTTGTTTCTTTTTTCGTTATGTAAATCACGGTTGTCCACACGAAAAAATGTGGATAAAGTGGATAACTTTGTGTATAACTTGATTTTACGGCATTTCCAGCATTTTCCTGTGTGGATAACTGGAGTATAACTTTTTCACTATCCACCGCAATTGTGTGAATTTCAGACACAACTTGGTACTTTTTAACAAAAGCCTCTTTTTATCGCTGTTTTCGCCGGTTTCTCACCGGCATTTTTCCTATATGACACCTGTCCGTTTTGCGTTTTTACAGAGCGGATCTGTGTCTTTCTTGTAACGACACTTCGGTTCGTCATATCTTTCCCCCGGCTTTCGTCAATTTTTCTGTTATCCACATCACAATACACAGCTCACAAGCCTTGTCGCTCTACAGATTTGTTATTACTGTAGTAAAAAGCATACAGTGCAAAGAGATACTTTTTCTATTTCTCTGTACTATATGCTTTCAACATTCCTCTTCTGTTTCTATTGTTTCATCCCCTGTCCAAAGATGTCGGACAAACTCAAAATCTTTCTGCAAGCAAACTTGCGTCAACCTTCTGCCCTTTTGCCCCTGGTATCATACAGATCCTGCTGTGCCGAATTCACGCAGTTAGCGCCGTCTGCTGCCGCCGTAATGATCTGGCGCAGTTCCTTGGTTCGGATGTCCCCTGCTGCGTAGATGCCCGGCACGCTGGTTCTTCCGTCTTCGCCGGCTTTGATATATCCGTACGCATCCAGTTCCACCAGTCCTTTTACAAATCCCGTATCCGGTACGGTTCCCACGGCAATAAAGACACCGTCCACATCCAGCTGATGTTCCTCACCAGTCTTTGTCTGTTTCAGAGTTATCCACTGTACCTGCTGCTCTCCGCCGATCTTTTCCACCGTAGTATCCCAGATACAGGTGACATTGTGGAAACCTTTCAGCGCATCCTGCAGTACCTGCGCCGCCCGCAACTGATCTCTCCGGTGGATCAGATATACCTGCTTACAGCTTCGCGCCAGGAAAATTGCATCCTCCACAGCCACATCACCGCCACCGACAACAGCCACCGTCTTATCCTTAAAGAAAGCCCCGTCACAGGTCGCACAATAAGAAACTCCCACCCCGGACAACTCTTCCTCCCCGGGAACCTCCAGCTTCCGATGCACCGCACCCGCCGCCAGAACAACCGCCTTTCCACGATAATCCGCCTTCTTCGTGTGAACAACCTTCCAGTCTCCGTCCAGTGAAATCCCCTTCACCTTCCCTCTCACAATCTCCACACCAAGCCCGGTCACATGCTCCTTCATCTTCTCAGCCAGTTCCAGTCCCCCAATCCCCGGCAGCCCCGGATAATTATCCACCTCATACGTGTTCACAATCTGACCGCCCTGAATAAACCCACTCTCCAGAATAACCACCTTCAACCCGGCACGCTTCCCATAAACCCCCGCCGTCAACCCCGCCGGCCCAGAGCCTACAATAATCATATCATACACATTCTCACACATACACTTCGTCTCCTTTATCTCATAAATGAACTATCATAAAACCTTCACTGGATTGCCCATCACCCAACACCGATTGCAGCAACCATTTCCCCCATTCCATTAAAATTTGTAGAAATCATTTTTTCAGCCCATATTTCTCCGTCCCCACTGGCTACATTCTAACATATTTCCTCATCGATTCCCATACACTGATAGTAATTCCCACCTCCCATGGAGTCCTATGCATATTTCAAAACTCTCCAAAAAAATTTTCATCCCCCTCTTAATTCTCCTGTGTTTCCTAACCTTCCTCCTGGTGCGTGTCCTCACCTACTCCTACTTCATCAACCGCCGTTTCCGCGCCTGCACCAATACCATCTTCACCGCCGATGTATCCGCCAACCCTCTGAACCTCCACTACACCCTCGCCTACCCCGAGTCCACCGGTATCAAGGACTACTCCCTCTCCCTCGGAGCCTTCGACCCCACCCAGCTTTCCGCCCAGAAGATCCTCCTCGAAAACCGCCGCAATCTGATAAACTCCTTCCCAACCAAAGATCTTTCCCCCGACAACCAGCTGACCCAGCAGATCCTCTCCCTCTACTACGAAACCCAACTGCTCCCCGCCAACCAGTACCTCCTAGATGAAACCTTAAGTCCCTCCCTCGGCACTCAGGCGCAGCTTCCTGTTCTCCTCGCCGAATACACCTTCCGCAACAAGGACGATGTCCAAAACTACCTGAAAATGCTCACCTCCGTGGACACCTACTTTGAAAGCATCCTCACCTTCGAAAAACAAAAAGCCAAAAACGGAACCTTTATGAGCGATACTACCGTCGACCGCATCATTGACCAATGCAGTGCATTTATCCAGAACCCGGAGGATAACTACCTGGATTCCGTATTTTCCGAAAAAATCCAGAGCCTCTCCGGCATCTCTGACCAGAAAAAAGCAGCCTATCAGAAACTTCACCACCAGATTCTTACCGGTCAGGTGCTTCCTGCCTACCAGTCTCTGATCGATGGCCTGTCCCTGTTAAAAGGAAGCGGGAAAAATCCGGGCGGACTCTGTCAGTTTACCGGCGGCAGTGCCTACTACGAATATCTGATCAAAAGCAGCTGCGGTGTCTACGATACCGTACCGGAGATCCAGTCCCGGCTGATCCGCCAGTTTCAGACGGATCTTTCTGCTGCCTCACAGCTTATGGGCGATAACACCGCTACACAGGCATTTGCCAGTGAGGTATTTCTTCCTATAATAAATACCCAAACCGGCGGTAACGCTTCGAAAGCACTCACATTTTCAGCCGGTCTGATTGACACAGCCTCCGGTCTGTCCTTTACTTCCACACCTGCCTCCGCCGAAGACTCCCCCGAACAGATCCTGAAGACACTGCAAAAGCAGATCCAAAACGATTTTCCAGACGCCCCTTCCACCTCTTATGAAGTAAAATATGTCCACCCGGATCTGGAAGAGCATCTGAGCCCTGCCTTCTACCTCACACCGCCGATTGACACGTTAAGTCCCAATGACATTTACATCAACCGTCACGCGAACATGGGAGGACTGGAACTTTATACCACGCTGGCACACGAAGGATTTCCGGGGCATCTTTATCAGACCATTTCGTTTGCCGCCTCCAGCCCGGATCCTGTCCGTCATCTGCTCCCTATGGGTGGTTATGTGGAAGGCTGGGCAACGTATGCGGAATCCTTCGCCTACCGCTATTATCAGCCGGAAACCACCGACGGACAGTTTGCCTGGCTCAACCGCTCCCTGAATCTGTGCATCATGTCTCTTCTCGATACCGGGATCCACTATAACGGATGGAATCAGGCGCGCTGTGCCACCTTTTTATCACAGCTTGGAGTCACAGACACGGCGATCCAGCAGGAAATCTATCAGGTGATCGTGGAAGATCCTGCCAACTATCTGAAGTATTACCTCGGCTGCCTGCAATTTCTCGATCTGCAACAGGAAGCACGCGAACTTGCCGGAGATGCTTTCACCCTGCGGGATTTTCATAAAAAAGTACTCGCCATCGGTCCCTGTCAATTTCCAGTATTAAAGCAGGCGGTCATAACCTCTTATTCTTCCTGATGTAAATACCTTTCTGTGCAATACATACCCGCTTTCCATCAAATCTCCAAATGCATTACTGCATTTCTCCGAAAAAAATGCTATACTGAAACCAATCATACGATACTCCCGGAATCCTGCTGCCAGAACAGCGGCAACGGCTTCCGGGAACCCATACTAAGGGAAAGGAGTTTACATGCGATACGAATGAAGATAAAACAACATACGATTTATTTACTGCTTCTTTTTTTGCTGACTCTTTTCCCTCTCTCCGGCTGTGCTTCCGGTTCCTCACCGGGAAAACAGACCGATACCGAGACAAAGACCGAAGCAAAAACGACATCCCGTGAAACTTACACCGATGTCTGTACACCGGAAGCCAGCCAGACCACTGTATATGGAGATGACACCACATCGCTGGATGCCTCCCACACGGAAAACGGCTATCTGATGCTCTGCTATACCGGTGAGGTTTCCAAGATAAAGTTGCAGATTATGATTCCCGACGGCACGGTATACACCTACACACTGAATCCGGATGCCTATGGAACATATGAGACATTTCCTCTGTCCGGGAGCAACGGTACTTACCAGGCGGATCTCTATGAAAATGTCACCGATGACAAATACGCACTGATTTTTTCCCAGAGCCTCGATGTGACGCTGAAGGATGAATTTCAGCCATACCTGTACCCGAATCAATATGTCTGGTTTACCAACGATTCCAAAGTAACCAAAAAGGGACAGGCTCTGTCCGAGACTTCCGCAGATGATCTCGACTATGTACAGCAAGTTTATCACTATGTCATCGAAAATATTACCTACGACGAACAGAAAGCGGAAACGGTAGCATCCGGCTACATTCCGGATCCGGATGCCACGATGGAGGCAGGGACAGGCATTTGCTTTGACTATGCTTCCCTGATGACCGCACTGCTCCGCTCCCAGCATATCCCCACAAAACTGGAGGTTGGATATTCGGGAGAAGCCTATCACGCCTGGATCAGCGTATATCTGGACGAGGTTGGCTGGGTAGACAATATCATAGAATTTGACGGGAAAGACTGGTCCCTGATGGATCCCACCCTTGCCGCCAGCAACAGTGCCGACTCGGTGAAAAAATACATCGGTGACGGCAGCAACTACACCGTAAAATATTCCTACTGATTCAGGGAGGTTCTTATGAATAAAAAACAACAGCCATTTTTTAACCCGGAACTTTCCGGTTTTTGTTCCCAGATGGCGATGATCCTTCATTCCGGTATCTCACCACTGGAAGGAATCACTATTATGCTGGAAGATTCCACATCCGAACAGGAAAAAGAAATTCTCCAGAGAATCCTGGATACCCTGATGGAAACTGCCGACTTTTCTCTTTCTCTGAAAGAAACCGGCTTATTTCCGTCCTATCTCGTTCATATGGTACAGATCGGTGAGGAGACCGGTACTCTCGACGAAGTAATGTCCGCACTCGGTGAACACTATGAACGCGAGGACAGTATCGCCAAAAGTATCCGCAACGCAGTGACTTACCCGATGATCATGATCGGTATGATGCTGGTGGTCATTCTGGTGCTTCTCGTAAAAGTCATGCCGATCTTCAACCAGGTATTTGTCCAGTTGGGGACGGAGATGACTGGCTTTTCCGGTGCACTGATGCAGATCGGTAACGCCATCAGCCGCTATTCTGTAGTCCTGGTAGTTCTTCTTGCCGCCACCGCCGCTGCACTGTTTTTTGGAAGTCGTACGGAAAAAGGAAAGGCAGTGCTTACAAAATTTGCGAAGCATTTTCGTTTCTTTTCGTCTATGGCACAGCAACAGGCGGGCTGTCGGTTTGCCGATGTGATGAATCTGGCTCTCCGAAGCGGTCTAACCCCCGAACGCGGGCTTGAACTTGCCGCCATGCTGAATCAGGATCCTGATTTTCAGGTAAAACTGGACGATTGTCAGAAGCAGGTAAACGAAGGCGAAGATCTTTCTCATGCTTTATTTACCTCCGGGATCCTTACCGGTACTTATGCGCGCCTGGCTTCGATCGGGCAGAAGACCGGCTCCATGGATCAGGTGATGAAACAGGTTTCCGATATGTACCAGGAAGAGATCGATACCCGGATCAGCAACACACTGGCGGTTCTGGAACCGTCCCTGATCATCGGACTCTCTCTGATCGTCGGTATCATTCTGTTATCGGTCATGCTTCCACTGATGGGCATTATGTCCGGTATTTAACAGGAGGGACTGCCTATGTATCGATTTCAGATCACACCACAACGGAAATCCGGAAAAAAACTGTGGTTTTCTCTGTTTTTATTCATTCTGTTGATTCTGCTGTTTTCTCTGGGAACCTCTTCCCTTTCAGAAAATACAGTCCGCAGACAAAAGGACAGTCTGACCCAGGCGCTGAACCGGGATATCACCTACTGTTATGCAACAACCGGACAGTATCCGGAAAGTCTGGAAGCCATCAAAAAAGACTACGGGCTGATCTATGACGATTCCCTCTTTTTTGTAGACTACCGGACACAGGGCTCTAATATTTATCCGGAAGTTACGATCATAGAAAGGGGACGGTAAACGATGAAATTATTTTCCCAGAAGCGCCATGCCATTGATTTTCTGTTTCCGGTCACGGTATTTTTTGTATTTACCATCTCGGCTCTGACCGTGATCCTTTTGGCAGCGCGAATCTATCAGTCGACGACGGATGATTCCCAGAGAAATTATACCTCCGGTACTGCTCTTTCCTATCTGACGGAAAAGCTGCGGCAGAACGACAGGGAGGACGGGATTTTTCTGGACGAGCTGGACGGCACGCAGGCGGTTGTCCTGTTGCAGGAAACGGATGACGCTTCCTACCTTACTTATCTGTACGCCTGGGACGGACAACTCCGGGAACTGTATGTGAAAGAAGGGACAACACTCTCTCCTTCTGCCGGAAAGAGCATCCTCCCTGTCAAAGAATTTTCTGTGGAAGAAAGCGCCGATCAGGTGATCACCTTCCACTGCACCGATACTTCCGGGGACACCGCAAGCGCGATCTATGCGATCCGCTCTTCCTCCCGTTAAGTCTATGTACTTTCGGAGTATGTGTATATAAAGGAGAAACCTATGAAACGAAAACCAACCGCCAATCCATCCAGTCTTTTTTTGCTGGAGCTGATCTTTGCCATTCTGTTTTTTTCGGTGGCAAGTGCTGTCTGCGTACAGGTTTTTGTAAAATCCCATACGCTCAGCACTGAGGCACACGATCTGACGCAGGCTTCCCGGAGAGCAGAAGATGTGGCAGAACTGATCACCGCCTCCACTTCTCTGGATGATATGAAAAATCTTCTGGAAGATACCTACATCGATTCGGTGGAAATCTCGTCAGAGGATTTCACGGTCTTCTATGATTCTGATTTTGTTCCCTGTTCTCAGGAGACGGCTGCCTGGCAGTTATCCGGAACCTGGTCGCTGAACGGACAACTTCTGGATGTGCAGCTGGATGTCGCAAAACTGACATCCGGCGTCGACGCAGATGTTTTCTATCAACTGCCTGTCAAACATCATCTGCAAAGGAGGGACTGACTATGAAGTACAAGAAGACATCCTTTTCTTTTATTCATATGGGTGCACCGTCCTTGCTGATGATTTTTCTGGTGCTGTGTCTGTTTACTTTCGCACTGCTTTCTTTGTCCAGTGCAAAAAACAACCGGACACTCAGCCAGCAGTCCGCCGACCGGATCCAGACATATTATCAGGCATCTTCACTGGCGGAAGAAGCACTCGATCAGATTGATACGATTCTTTCTGATGCTCACACCGACTGCGGTGCAGAATCCGCGGACACCGCCGATTACCAGAAAGAAGTAACGGAAAAATTAGAGAATTGTTCTGTGGACGGAGTTTCTGCGTTTACGGTGGATTTTACAAAAGGCGAAGGAACTCTGACCTTTCAGGTTCCTGTCAGTGAGAGCCAGCAGCTCTCGGTGGCTCTGACACTTCCGGCGCCTTCCGACTGCCAGGACGGATATTACCGGATTACGCAGTGGACTACGGAAACTACGGATAGCTGGGATGGGGACGACACGTATCAGCTGTTTTCTCCAATCAGCTGATCGACCTTTCTTTTCATTGCTAATTTTCTCTCCACATGATATATTTGAATAAATATAATATTTCATATCAAAAGAGGGAGGATACCATTATATGAAAAGAAAATCATTTTTTCTTTCGCTTGTCTTTGCGATGCTGTTTTTCCTATTCGGCGGCAACGTAAATGTACAGGCGGAAACCACACTGGAACCGTACACCTATATCAATCCGGTCTACAAAGACGTTCTGTCGGATGCACTTCCGGAAGCAGTAACACCTTACAGCCTGGAAACTCCACAGAATGTTTCGTATACAGATGATGTACAGCAGCTGGCAGCAACTTTACGGCAACAGATGCTGAACCGGACAACTACGATCCATCTGTACTATCATTCCAATACTGCAATTACTCAGGATTCCTTGGACCAGCTGTCTGATCAGCTTTTTAATCTTGCAGTGGCTCATACCAGAAACGGAAAAGAGGGCGATTACCTTCGCTGGCACTGCGAAGGATGGACGCTTGGTGCATCCTACTCTTCGGCTTCTTCCGGATATAACATGGATCTTACCTTTACCATGTATTATCTGTCCGACGCTTCTCAGGAAGCACAGATGGATCAGGCAGTTTCCAGTCTGATCAGTTCTCTGAATCTTTCAGGAAAAAACGAGTATCAGAAAGCAAAAGCAATCTATGATTATATGTGTTCCAATATCACTTATGATTATAAGAATCTGAATGATCCGAACTATACGTTAAAATTTTCTGCTTATGCCGCACTGATCAACAAAACTTCCGTGTGTCAGGGATACGCAACCTTATTTTATCGACTGGCGCTCGAAGCCGGACTGGATGCCAGAGTCATCGCCGGTGTAGCAGGCGGTGGAAATCACGCATGGAACATTGTAAAGATCAACGGCAGTTATTATAACCTGGACAGCACCTGGGATGCCGGCAGAGATCCGTATGATTATTTTCTGAAAAATATGAATGATTTTTCCGACCATGACCGAAACGCAGACTATACCGCATCCGATTTTGTCACTGCCTACCCGATGTCTGCGACTTCTTATGATGAATCTGCTCCTGTCTACGGAGAGCCGACTTATGAATGGGCTGCTGATTACAGCTCCGTAACCGCAAAACGGCTGTGTGAGACAGATGGAACTTACGAAACAGAGACAGTGGAAACAACAAAAGAAGTGACAGATCCGACCTGTACCAAAGACGGAAGCATCACATATCGTGCAGTATTTACCAATGCCGCATTTAAAGCACAGACAAAAACCGTAGCCGGTGCCAAAGCTTTTGGACATGATTTTCAGAATGATATCTGTACCAGATGTAATGCACGCAGAACCGGTGCATGGGTTCACTCCGGATCCAGATGGTGGTATCGCTACAGCGATGGTACTTATCCGGCAAATGAATTACGCAAGATCGGCAATTCCTGGTTTGGCTTTGACGCTGCCGGATGGATGGAGACTGGCTGGGCTGCTCACGATAACAACTGGTACTACTTCGCATCCAGCGGCGCTATGCAGACCGGATGGCTGGCACACGGCAAGTCCTGGTATTATTTCGATGGAGCCGGTAAAATGATGACCGGATTTATCACCGTAGGAAAAGCCAGCTATTATATGCTCTCCAGCGGTCAGATGGCTACCGGATGGCAGAAAATCGGTAATTACTGGTATTATTTTGCTGGAAGCGGCGCTATGCAGACCGGATGGCTGGCACACAGCAAGTCCTGGTATTATCTCGATGGAACCGGTAAAATGACGACTGGATTTATCACCGTAAAAGGCGCAACCTATTATCTGAATGGAAGTGGTCAGATGGTTACCGGATGGCTCCATCTGAATAATGACTGGTATTATTTCGCAGAAAGCGGTGCGATGACTACCGGATGGCAGAAAGTCGGTAATTACTGGTATTACCTCGATGAAAATGGAAAAATGGCGACCAACACCTGGATCGGCAACTGGTATGTAAACGGTTCCGGTGCATGGGTTCGCAGCAGATAACACTTTACAGGCGTAGCAGTCAATGTGGCTGCTACGCCATTTTTATCTCCCCGCCTCTCCTTTCATTGCATTTTTTCTCTCCTTATATTACAATAAAATGCAGGAATTATTTCTCTATTCCACCAAAGGAGTAATAACTTATGAATGCACGAGCCATGTTAGAGCAGGCGGTCGCAGAGAATGCATCCGATATTTTCCTGGTTGCCGGGCGGCCGCTTTCGCTTCGGAAAAACGGCGCCCTTTCCCTGGAGAATGAGGAACGGCTTTTGCCGGATGATACCGCCGCTTTTTTAAAAGAAATTTATGAACTTGCTGACAACAGGGATATCAAACCTCTGCTCGATCACGGGGATGATGACTTTTCTTTCGCTATCCCAGGCGTATCCCGTTTTCGTGTCAGTGCTTATAAACAGAGAGGTACACTCTCTGCAGTGATCCGTGTGATCACCTTCCGGTTACCGGATTATCATATGCTGGGAATCCCGGATGCGATCATCAATCTCGGTCTTGGCGGCAAAGGGATGACGCTGATCACCGGTCCTGCCGGAAGCGGTAAGTCGACAACACTTGCCTGTATCATTGACCAGATCAACCAGACGCAGGAAAAACACATTATCACACTGGAAGACCCTCTGGAATTTCTTCACCGGCACAACAAAAGTATCGTCAGCCAGCGCGAGATCCATGTGGATACCGACAGCTATGTCGCCGCCCTGCGCGCTGCTCTGCGCCAGAGTCCGGATGTGATTCTTCTGGGCGAAATGCGTGATTATGAGACGATCCATGTGGCAATGACGGCTGCCGAAACCGGACATCTGCTCTTTTCCACACTGCATACGATCGGTGCGGCGAACACCATCGACCGTATCATCGATGTATTTCCGCCAAACCAGCAGCACCAGATCGCCGTACAGCTTTCCATGGTGTTAAATGCCGTGGTATCTCAGCAGCTGATCCCTACCGTCGACGGCGGTGTGGCTCCGGCATTTGAAATCATGACCGTAACCCCGGCGATCCGCAATATGATCCGCGACAATAAGATCCCTCAGATTGATGGAATCCTCTATTCTTCCGCCAAACCGGATATGATCTCCATGGACAACAGTTTGCTTGCCTTGTACCGATCCGGAAAGATTTCAAAAGAAATTGCCTTGACTTATGCGACCAACCCGGATATGCTTATGAGGAAATTGTAGTTTCATATAACTAATCAAAGGAGGAACTCTGGGATGAACCCATTAGATATGATGAAATTCTCCGGTCTCTGGAGTACATTTACTGCGAACCACCCAAAATTTCCAAAGTTTATTGCCGCTGCTTCCCGCAAGGGGGTACTGGCAGAGGGATCCATCATCGCGATGCAGATCACCACGCCGGACGGTGAGACACTCGAAACCAACCTGAAAGTGACCGCTTCCGATCTGGAACTGATCCAGCAGATCAAAAAGATGCAGTAAGTAAAACGTAACTATACATGCAAAAGAGAGATTCTACGGTTTTTCCATAACCTGTAAAATCTCTCTTTTTTATCATATCCTGTTTTCTGTTATTTGTAATTCTGAAAGAAATCCCTTAGATTCGTAAGCGCCGATACCAGCGTCTTCGTCTCTTCTTCCGACAGGTCTTTGAGCAGGGACTGAATCATATTTTCGTGGAATTTCTCATGATGATGATATGCTTTCTCCCCTTTTTCCGTCAGAGACACCAGCACCACCCGCCGGTCTGCATCGCTTCGCACCCGGTGCACATAGCCTTTCTTTACCAGACCGTTGATCGATATCGTCAGCGTTCCCACCGTGATCCCCAGGGTGTTAGCCACCGAAGTCATGTTTCTCGGCTCTTTGATGCCCACAGCTTCAATCACATGCATATCGTTATTGGTGATATCCTTAAATTCCGGCGTTATAATTGCTTTCGCTTCGATATTCATAATATCATTGAACAGTTTTACCAACACCTCATGAAACATTTCATACGCCTGATCCATAAATCTCACCTCTCACATCCGGATTTTCTGTTGTATCTTAAATATGTCAGTCGATGGACATCCATTTCTGTAATTATACCACACTCCCGTCGCATTCCTCAACAAAAACCGCTTGATTTCTCTTTATCACGATGATACGATATTTTTATAAAACATCGTAACTGTTTGACACTCTTACAGTTACGAGTCGCAATATATTCCGACTATCTGATCATTACAAGAGTGCAATTTGCAGATAACAGCTTCACTTTATTTTTTACAGGAGGTAAAACTATGGCAATAACAGCAACCATGGCCGAAGCACAAAACGACTATTATAAAGCGATGCGCGCCGGCAAAAGAGAAAGCGAGATTCTTCCCAATCTTGATGATATATTAAAAGAAAAAAACATTGTCGCTGTCCGGGAGGTTCCTCTTGGACTGGTTCAGATCCCTTCTGAACTGATCGTAGGAACCAAAACTGCAGGCAGAAGTTCCGCATTCAGCAAAGGTTTCAAACCTCTGTTAAAAGAAAACACAGAATTTGCATACAAATGGATGGCCCTGTACAAGGCGCATCTGAATGAAGGGATCCGTGAACCCATCAAAGCATATGAATTCATGAACAAATTCTATGTGGAAGAAGGGAACAAACGGGTCAGCGTATTAAAGTTCTTCGATGCAGTATCTATTCCGGGCAATGTTACCCGTATCGTTCCCCCGAGAACGGAAGAAAAAGAAAATAAAATCTATTATGAGTTCATGGACTTTTACGCCCTGTCTCATATCAACTATATCTGGTTCACCCAACTGGGAAGCTTTGCCAAACTGCAGCGTCTCGTTGGCAAACGTCCGGATGAAGCATGGAGCGATGACGACAGACTGGATTTTGCATCTGCTTACAACCGTTTCCGTGCCGAATACAAGGCAAATGGCGGTGATAAAATCCCGATTACTACCGGTGATGCGTTCCTTTATTTTATCGGTCTGTATGACTACCGTTCACTCGACAATATGACTGCCGTGGAGCTGAAAGAACAGCTGGCAAAATCCTGGGATGAGTTCCGGCTTCTGACTACCGACGAATCTGTGGAACTGCAGATGGATCCTACCGCCGAAAGCGAAGTAAAGAAAAACTTCTTTGCCCGTCTGATCCCTACCAGCACCCCAAAACTTCTTGTGGCTTTCATCCACGAGAAAAACGCCGAAATATCCGGCTGGACTTATGCACATGAACTTGGCCGTATGCATCTGCAGCAGACCTTTGAGGATCAGATATCCACAACCTGCTACGATAACGCCACGGAAGAAAATGCTGACGATCTGCTTGCAAAAGCCATCGCCGACGGCAACAACCTGATTTTTACCACTTCCCCGCCGCTTCTGAAAGCCAGCCTGAAGGCAGCCATCGAGCACCCGGAGGTGAAGATCCTGAACTGTTCTCTGAACACCTCCCATCGCTATATCCGTACCTATTATGCACGTATGTATGAAGCAAAATTTCTGATGGGAGCTATCGCAGGTGCAATGTCCAAAAACGGTAAGATCGGTTATATTGCCGACTATCCGATCTTCGGTATGACTGCCAACATCAATGCCTTCGCTCTTGGTGCAAAAATGGTTAATCCACGTGCGAAAGTATACCTGGAATGGTCCACCCTGAAAGATCACGATGTGGCAAAAAGTTTCGCCGAAAACGAAGTCCACTATATTTCCGGTCAGGATATGACGATTCCCGGAGAACCGTCCAGACATTTCGGTCTGTACCGTGACTCCGAAAATATGCCGCTGAATCTTGCGATGCCTATCTGGCACTGGGGTAAATTCTATGAACAGATGATTCGTAACATCATGAACGGAGCATGGAAAATCGACGACACCAACGATTCCACCAAAGGTCTGAACTACTGGTGGGGTATGTCCGCAGGCATCATCGATGTGATCTGCTCCCAGCACCTGCCGATCGGTACCGCCCGTCTGGTCGATCTGTTAAAAAAGAGTATCTGCGAAATGAATTATAATCCATTCTCCGGTGTACTGTATTCTCAGTCCGGTATTGTTCAGAAGAATGCAGACGCTGTTATGGATCCGGAAGAGATCATCACCATGGACTGGCTGGCTGAGAATGTCATCGGTTATATTCCAAAGATGGAAGATCTGATTGAGAAAGCAAAACCTGTAGTAATGCTGCAGGGAATCGACAACCCGGAGATTTAGACAGCAAAGCTCGGCTTACTATAGAAGGTATATAACTATGAGGATATTAGCAATTGCAGACGAAGAATCCAAGTATCTCTGGGATTATTTCCAGAAAGAAAAGCTTGAGGGAATCGATCTGATTCTCTCAAGCGGAGATCTGAACCCCAACTATCTGTCTTTTCTCGCCACCTTTACCACAGCACCGGTTTTATATGTAAGGGGAAATCACGATGACAAGTACGAAAAGACACCGCCGGATGGATGTATCTGTATCGAAGATCAGATTTATGTCCATGAAGGAGTTCGTATTCTGGGACTGGGCGGTTCCATGCGCTACCGCCCCGGTATTAATCAGTATACGGAAAAGGAAATGAAAAAACGGGTCAAAAAACTATGGTTTCCACTGCTGTACCGCGGTGGATTTGATATTCTTCTGACCCATTCTCCCGCCTACCAGTTAAACGATGGTCTGGATCTCCCACACCAGGGATTTCAGGTCTTCAACACTCTGATGGACAAGTACCACCCGAGATTTTTTATCCACGGGCATGTACATATGTCCTACGGACGGAATCAAAAACGCTACGATCAGTATAATCAGACTCATGTGATCAATGCTTACGATCGCTGTGTATTTGATTATGAAGATGATAATCTGAGGGAGCATTTGAAACGGTGATTCTTATCATGCCATACAAAAAACAGGAGCAAAACGGTATCGCATCCGTCTCTGCTCCTGTTTTTTATCTTCCTGTATCTCTGTTTTCTCACCGTTGCGTACTCTCTGCCGGTCAGATCTGTGTGCTCCGTCCTTATGGGTTTCTTCTCATGATTTACAGCATCTGTCCCTTCAGGATAACCCCTTTGATTTCCAGAGTTTCCTGGTCAAGGAGTACTGCATTTGCCACTTTTCCCGGTGTGATGCTGCCATATTTGTCGTAGATACCGATGCTTTTTGCCGGATTGACTGCTGCACATTTTACCGCTTTTTCCAGAGGAATTCCCATCTGCTTCACAGCGGTACGCATACATTTCATCAGATTGGTATTGGAACCTGCAATAGTTCCGTCTTCCAGGGTTGCGCGGTTTCCTTTTACGATCACCGGCTGTCCGCCCAGCTCATACATGCCATCTTCCAGACCGGCTGCTTCCATGGTGTCACTGATGAAGATCACACGATCCTCTCCGAACATCTTGAATGTATTTCTCACGATTGCCGGATGGATATGTACGTTATCGCAGATCAGTTCGGCCTCACAGTGTGCGTCATCTGCTGCCGCAATGATCGGTCCCGGTGCGCGGTGGTTGATCGGGTTCATCGCATTGTACAGATGGGTCATATGAGTGACACCTGCTTCGATCGCTGCTTTTGCTGTCTCATAATCCGCTGTTGTATGTGCGATCGACAGCACGACTTTTCCTTTTTCCGCCCGGATAAACTCCATCGCACCTTCTTCTTCCGGTGCCAGATCTACCAGTTTGAACAGACCTCCTGCGGCTTCCTGCAGCCGTTCAAACATTGCCACATCCGGTTTGTGGATGTATTTTCCGTTCTGTGCCCCTTTTTTTGCCATGGAGATAAACGGGCCTTCCATATTGATTCCGCAGAGAATCGCACCTTTTTCATTTTTATGGGCTTTCGCCGCTTTCGCGATCCGTGTCAGCCGCTCCTCATCAAACGTCATGGTTGCCGGTGCGATCGTTGTCACGCCCTGGCTGGCCTCATAATCTGCCATTACCTGAATGGACTCTTCCGTTCCGTCACAGAAATCCTTTCCCATACAGCCATGAAAATGAATATCTGTCAGTCCCGGAATCAGATAACAGCCGCTGCCGTCGATTATTGTTTCTCCGTCTTCGCCGGTCTCTGTAAAATTTTCGCCCTGTATACAGACTTCTTTTTCTTTAAATATGCCTTCTTCGGTATAAACCTTTGCGCCCCTGATGATCATTGCTCTTCTCCTCCTTCATCCTTCTCCTGAATCTGCCTTGATTTTATCAACATGACGGAATTATCATGCCGTGCCCGTTTCACCGATGAATCGATCTCCAGATAGTATCCGTATAAAATATCCGTCATCACAAGGATCGGATACTGCGGAGAAATGATATTTCCAAAGTCCAGATTTTTCTTTGCCGCCAGACACACTACCTCTTCACAGAATTCACTGTATTCCGGGCGGTCATTGGCAGTCAGCAGCACGGTATAAGCCCCCTGGCAGTGTGCCTGTTTCAGACATTCTATTACTTCCTCGGTTCTGCCACTGATGCTGATGCCGATCGCCATACAGTCTTCCTGTACGATCGTCGAATGAAACCGCATCGTATGAGTCTCATCCACCGCATCCATATCCAGCCCCAGACGCATGAACCGGAACTGCATCTCTCTGGCTGCCAGGCTGGAACTGCCTTTCCCGTAAACAAACACCCGCCGACACTCTGACATCTTCCCGGCAATCCGGCGAAGCTGCGCCTCATCTGCCAGATTATAACTTTTGTTCAGTAACTCCTGATAAGAGTCAAATACTTCTCTCATCTGTCCTGTGATCTGGTGATCTTTTTCTCCGAATGATTCTTTGTATTTGAACACAAATTCCCGATAGCCCTTATAACCACATTTTTTCGCGAATCGGGACAAAGATGCCTCTGACACATACAGCATCGAAGAAATATGTCTGGATGAAAAATCCATATCTTCCTCATTGGAAATAAAAAAATCAGCGATATTTTTTTCCACTGCAGACAGATTTTCATAATGGGCTTCTATGTTGGGTACTATTGTTTTTCTGTAATAACTCATCTTCCAATCCTTTCCGGCATCTGCTTGCAGCTGTTCCGGTCCTTCACAGCTACCTTTTCCTATTACAAAATAATGATTATGATACCAAGGTCAAAAGGTCAGAAATCTGACGCAAGCTTGCTTGCAGGAAGATTTCTGATCTTGGGACCTGCCAAAAACATGAGTAAGTAGCCATTTTTCGAAGAAAAATGAGCGAATTGCGAATGTTTTTGAGGATTGTGATAGTACGAAGTACGGAACAATCCGGTATCAAAGGGGTCAAAATACCTTTTGATCCCAACATCATGATTATATTCCTACATCCAGTATAACATGTTTTCTTTTACTTTCAAGTCCTTTCATCTTCCTTGAAAATTCATAATTCCATGCTTCCACCCATTGACTTTCCGGATGGTTTCGCTTATGCTGAACATAAGAGCGCTGCATGTTTCATGGGGGAAAATGCAGGGCGTTTTTTTACACAGGAGGGTTTTTACACAAATGAAAAAAGAAACTGTTACAACCAATCAGATCACCGAGGGCGTAATCTGGAAACAACTTTTGTTGTTCTTTTTTCCCATTGTTCTGGGAACATTTTTTCAGCAGCTGTACAACACGGCAGATACGATCGTTGTCGGGCGTTTTGTCAGCAAAGAAGCTCTTGCCGCCGTCGGTGGTTCCGCCGCACAGATTGTCGGTCTGATCGTGGGATTCTTCGTAGGACTGGCTTCCGGTGCTTCGGTTATCATTTCCCAGTTTTACGGTGCCAAAGACAGAGTACAGCTGAACCGTGCCCTGCATACTGCCTATGCATTCTCTATCATTGGAAGTATTTTCATCACCGCTCTGGGAATTCTGACCGCTCCCTGGATGCTTGAACTGATGCACACACCACAGGAAACCATGGCGGATGCACTGCTCTATCTGCGGATCTACTTCGCCGGTATTATCTTTGTCTTTATCTATAATGTGGGTTCCAGTATCCTTCGTGCGATGGGAGATTCCCGCAGACCGTTATATTATCTGATCGTCTGCTGTATCCTGAATATTGTGCTGGATATCGTTCTGGTGATCGTTTTTCACATGGGCGTTGCCGGTGTGTCAATCGCCACGATTTTTTCTCAGGGAGTCAGTGCTGTTTTGGTCACCCGCGCCCTGATGCGTTCCGATGATCTGTATCAGCTGGAGTTCCAAAAGATCCGATTCCACAAATCTGCTCTGATCAGTCTGATCTGGGTGGGCTGTCCTACCGGCATCCAGTCCATTTTATACAGTGTCACCAACATGCTGATCCAGACGTTCTTAAATAATCTGGGAACCGATACAGTGGCCGCCTGGAGTGCTTTCGGAAAGATCGATTCTCTCTACTGGATGGTCAATAATGCGTTCGGTATCGCTGTTACGACTTTCGTAGGACAGAATTTTGGTGCCGGAAAATATGACCGCATGAAAAAGAGTGTCCGCATCGGACTTTGTATGGGACTTTGTACGGCTCTGGCACTGACTCTCATATTCTATAACTTCGGCACTCCGCTGTTTCGTCTGTTTACCTCCGATGAAAATGTAGTCTCTATCGGTATGCAGATGTTACACCACGTTGCTCCGGCATACTGCCTGTTCGTCTTCATCGAACTGCTCTCCGGTGCACTCCGCGGAACCGGAGATGTTGTGATCCCGATGCTTATCACCTGTTTCGGTGTCTGCCTGCTGCGTATCGCCTGGCTCTTCTTCATCGTACCACTCGCTCCGGGCCTCAACACCATCGTCCTCAGCTACCCGGTCACCTGGGCGATCACGGCGGTGATGTTTATCGTTTACTACTGTTACCGGGCAAAGAAATGGCCGAAATCTTATGCGAAAAAAACGGCTTAATCTTATGCCGATAATATCCTTTCACTGTTTGTTCGTATAACGTAAGAAAAGGGGCTGTCAATTCCAGACAGTCCCTTTCTGTATACATATGTAATTGTCGAATCGAACTTTCACTACTTGTTTATAGATGCCGTTGCTTCTTCACATTCAGTGAGAACTCTCACCTATTGAGCGCGGACTTTTAACTTCCCCGCATCCATTTCATAGACCTGATCGCATAAAACTTCTATATCCTCACGATTATGACTCGCCAGTAAGATTGTTATTCCCTTCTCTTTCAGCTGCATCAATAACTCCCGCATCTCCTTCACACCCTGATTATCCAGCCCATTCATAGGTTCATCCAGAATCAGGATTTGTTGATACTCCATGATTGCCTGCGCGATTCCCAGCCTCTGTCGCATTCCCATAGAGTATTTTCCGACTTTTTTATTCATTGCATCCTTTAGCCCAACCAATGTCATCACTTCAGTAATATCCATATGTGGCTTATCAGAAAGTCCCGCCAGAAGTTGAAGATTTCTCTTTCCACTATATTGCCGTAGAAATCCAGGCTCCTCTATGATTACACCAAGCTGTGTCCGATCTGCCTGTATCTTTCCGGAATCAATATTTAATAAGCCACAGATACACTTAAATAACACGGTTTTTCCCGAACCGTTTCTTCCTATGATTCCACAAATTTTTCCTTTCTCCACATCAAGTGTAATATCATCCAAAACAACAGCTGTTCCGAAACTTTTCACTATATTTTCTATAGAAATCACCGGTTTGCTCATTTTCTTTATCATCCCTTTGCTATATCTATTCTAATTGTTTTCCAATACACTAATATTCCCAGGAATATACTTCCGATAATCAAAATCAGGTTCGCTTTATTTATTGAAAGTCCATGAGCTGTATACGCCGAAAGATTTCCAACATCTGCCCATCCACTTGGAACAAGATAAATCATCCAGGGCGGCATATACTCTACTCTTGTAACCAGTAATACAGAAGCCATGATCACCGCAAAACTTATAATTTTCCCTAAATAGATGTTTAAGAGCCACATACATAACCCATAAAAAATACAGATCAGACATCCCATGCCAAACACAAGAAAAAATGCCCGCACAGGTTGATAATTCATAACTAATTCCGGAGTTACATAAAATGATAATCCTAACTCATATGCTTTGTCTGTAAGTGCCAGTGTGGTCCACACCCTTCCCCACTCATTGCTGAAATCAATTCTCGGTATCAGCATCAGAACACTAATTCCAACCCAACACAGCATATAACCAATACTAACAAAAATAATATAAAAAAAATGTCCTGTAACCCATTTCGCTCTTCCACACCGGATCATTACGAATAGTTTATCTTTATCATAAAACGGAGCATCCACAAAAAACAGTAATATCCCTGCAAACACCACCGCCGCACAGAATTTTCCGTTCAGAAAAAAAGGAAATAAAAAAGGGGTTGCTTTCTCCCCTGATGCAATCAGGAATTCACGAAAAGGATCCAGGAAGCTTTTCATAAAAATAAACAGACATACGGGGATTGTATATATTTTGTAATTTTTAGACATAATACGGATCTGATATAAACATACTTTCAGACTATACAGTATCATCTTCATTGGAATTCCCCCTTCATCTTACGATACATTAATCTTCCACCCACTATCCCAAAACATATCGTTATGAAAAATGCGTAGCTGAAAAATAACACAGGATTTTTCGTATAACAACCAATTGCTTCATAGATATGTTCTATACTTAACATAGGACAATATTTGAAGAATCCCGCAAATAAGAAATAAAAACAATAATATAAAAGAAAAGGAATAACGTAGATTTCAAAAGAATTATTAATGTAAGCAGAAAATGCCATAGTCAGCACACCCATGCTGCCACATAACATTCCATATAATATGGTCTGTATCGTGACCGCTAACTTAATATGACTAATCATCAATCCACGAAAACAGCTCATAGGCGCAAAATTATCTAACGTAACACTATTTTCCGCCAGAAACGGAACATAGAAACTCTGTTTTATCAAAAAAAGAACCGTTCCAAGAACACACACAGAAAATGCTGATATAAAACATACAATTAATTTGGAACAAACATACTTCCATACACCTGTCCGTAGAATCGCATATCGTAAAAAATGATTTTCTTTTTCTTCTATATGTGCAGATAAAAATGGAATCGTAGAGATCAATATAGCCATCAGATAAGTAATTGACCTCCCCCAAACATTGATAAAATAAAACAGAACATCTTCCCGCAGACCAAACCGTTTGCTGTTAAGATCCCATACAAGAAATATCAGAAGAATCGCCAGTGGAAATTTCCAATTTATGAATGCTCTGGAAAAATCCGTCTTTATAATAGATTTCACTTATACCCTCCCGTTGTTCACTTAACTTATGCTTTCCAGGGTTTCTGCATTATAATAATAGTAGGTCGTATATCCGGGATTCTCCTGATCATTTTTTACCTGTACAGAACACTTCCAGCACGGAACAATCTCTGCCATTCCCGTTTCATGATTTTTTCCTATAACGACCTGACAAAGTGTCAGTTTCTGTATCTCATATGTCGTATCTGAAATAATATTATTTAAAGGTTCTGCTAAAAGTTCTGCCACCTTTACCGGTGATTCTATATCGACTTCCTCTTTTTCCTGCATGGGATAATGACCGATGATCATCATTGAAATAATCCCGCTTTTGTCGTAAACAACACTTACATTCTGTTCGTCATTTCCTTCACCGCTCATATAAGGAATTACAGGATACCCATTCCATGCTATGCTCGTTTTAAAATAATAACTGTCATCATCTGCCGACCACTGTTCTTTCTTCTCGAATGTCTTTGTATCTTCCTCTTGTAAAAGCTGATATATTTTTTCTTCCTCCTGTTGCATCGTTTTGTAATCCATGACATAACAGGTATACGCATCTGTAACTTCTACTCCTATTTCCTGTAAAAAGGACTTTATCTGATTCCATGCCTCTTCCTGTGATATGAAAGCAAGATCTGTTGTTGTTTGAAACTCATTTCCATTATAGGTATCAAACCGGTCATCTTCCATAATAGTATTTAATATGTACGTAGCCTGATCACTGAAATAATTTAAAACATTTTCAGATGTAATGGAAATTCCTGTCGTTTCTGTTAATGTATAAGATTCTGACTGAAAATCATCATATGACGTCTCTTCCACATCCAGTACCGGATTTCCCTTCGCAAATTTGTCTACAATCTGCTCCCGTTGTTCCCACAGGGTGCTTCCGGACTGAACCGCTTTTAGCCCTTTCCCCTCCTGAAAATTCTCAGGATATACACATTCTGCATCTATATGAACATTTTCGCCGACATCCTCTTGAATCCTCTGTGGAAAGTCCTGTTCGGTTTCTTTCCTGCTCTCTGCAGATTCTTCTGTAACCTCAGTATCACTCACATTTTTCTCATTAAGATTTGCATTACCAGATCTACATCCGGAAAGCAGACAACATCCGACTAGTATCCATATCAGTTTTCTTATTCTCATGACGCTTCTCCCTCTATAATTTTTATATATACGTTTTCTACTTCATACATCTGTTCCTGAACAAATTTACTTCCATGGTTCTTTAACCTTTTTCAAAAAAACGTCTCCGTATTTACCGTGTACATATATAAACATATAATACATCTTGTGAACTATTCATAAGCATGATCAGCTCAGCGTCTCCCTTTTGCCTTCTTATGCAATAATCAACTTCAGAAAAAGAAGGATACATTACAGGATCAACATTCAGATTTTCTAAATATCCTGTAATTTCTTCTTCCCAATACTTTGTTGGTATCTGTTTGTACAATGATGTTTTTAAAACCTTTTTGTCATTTTCTGAGCACGAATAAATATTATATGATTCCCACATGTCGTCGACCGTATAATAAGATTCAACAAATGGAAAGTTAATATCCCATCGAGTTTTAAACCATATACTGTTCATAATCTTTTTACTTATCAGTATAAAAGCAAACATCATCAATAAAACCAGAACCAAAATAATTAGAATTCTTTTCTTCACACGCAATGAAATCACCTACTTCAATAAATATTGTACTACATCGTGTAATCCTATGAAGTTACTATAACATTTCTTTTATCTCTTCACAAGCTTTTTACTATCGACAATATTCACAGAAATGTCTTTCTGTTTTCATTTGTTTTATCAATTGATTTTTCTGTTTTTTATTGTATTATAAACCGTAGTACGAAAAATTTGAAAGGAGCCCCTATGTTTCAACAACTAAGCGATACAGAACTTATGATCATGGAATACCTGTGGGCACAAAACACTCCCAAAACTTTTTCAGAAATAAAAGCTTTTTTTAAAGCCACCACAAGCAAAAACTGGAAAAAACAGACGCTGAGCACATTTCTACTCCGCTTAGTAAAAAAGGGGGTTTTATACGCCAACCATCAAGAAGCAAAAGTCACTTATTATCCGGCATTATCTTCGGAAGAATATTACCAACAATATACTTCTCAGATAATCCAAACCTCTTTCCATGGTTCTTTAACTTCTTTTATCAGCGCATTTACCGGGAATAAAAAATTATCCGCTTCAGATAAGGAAGAATTAATGGATTTTCTGAAAGGATTATAATATGCCACTGTTTTTTTCAATGTCTTTAGCCGGGTCAATCCCACTTTGTATCGGATTACTTATTATGATACTCCAAAAAGAGCAGACAAATTTCTATTATGTAAATTCATTGTTTAAACTGAGTGTTATTCTTTATTTGCTACCACTTCAGCTTATTAAAAACATGATTCCTGCAACTCATAATTTTTTTACCATTGATAATAATTATACTTATATTCTTTCTTTAAAAAATAAATTGCAGTTGCATTTCCATGACAAAACAATATTGGTGCCGTTTTGGATGTTTTTTCTGCTTCTGATTGTTACGGGTAGTATTTTCATATTCTGTATTTATGAATTCAGAACATACAGAAAAACATGTAACATACTTTTAAAAACATCTATATCATTCAAATTTCGGAAAGACTCGTGTTTATATAAGAATCCCTTACTGAAAACACCTTGTACCCTTGGATTTTTTAAATCTTATATTTTATTTCCAGATCAAAATTTTACTGATTCTCAAAAAGAAATGCTTTTTATTCATGAAACAGCTCACATTGAAAACAAAGATTCGATTTTTAAATTTCTGATTATGATATGTTTTTGCCTGCACTGGTACAATCCATTCGTATGGTTTTTTTTACCGGTGTACTCATATTCTGCGGAATGTTTATGCGATTATAAAGTAATCCAGCGATTTTCCTCTCACACAGAACGAAAAGAGTATGCCACTCTATTATTAAATATCGCTTCCACAGAATCGCCTTTTCCAAAGATTTGGCAAAATAACTTTTCTGTTTCAAAAAAAATAGTAAAAAGGAGATTATTGTATATTATGAACACTACAGGCGTGAGCAAAAAAATAATGTTATATGGTGCTCTATCACTTTTATGCCTTATAATTTTACCGCTAACCACCTATGCCTATACTCCTCTGGAACAAACCTCAACATTTTCTCCGGACGAATATTCAAAGTCAACGGAAGAAATCATAACACTTATCGATGAAACACCTTCTAACTATGCTGACCCATATGACCAACTGGTTGACTTTTCATCTTCAAACGAATGTATTATTCTTGAAGATGGATCCGTGCTTGATAGTGCTGTTCCGAATTCATCGGGAGAGTCACGTGTCAGTTGCTCACATACATATGAAAATGGATATGTTTACCTCCACACAGCAAATAAAAATGGAGGCTGTACTATTACCCGCTATTCCGCAAAAATATGTACAAAATGCAAATACAAAAAAAATATAGTAAAAATATCTACAGCAACATATGCGAAATGTACACACTAATTAATTTTATCATTGCATAAATGTCGCAAAGGAGCTGTCGGTTAATACCACATTTCGCCCTCCCTTGGAAATTGAAAAGATCCTCTGTAAGAAAAAGCTTTTTCACCGTTTTTCTTACAAAGGATCTTTTTTGAAAAATGAAATTTATTTTCTATCCCTCTTCCTGTACTTTCCTATCCCCTTTCCGCATACATTTACAAAGAACAATCCTTCCCGGAGCTTTGTATGCGTATCCTGCTTTTTCTTTCTGATCTGATGATCCCACTCCTCTTTTTCTACATCATCGGCTTCGGTCTTCTGATGAAAAAGGACATCTACAACGACTTCGTCACCGGTGCTTTCGATGGTTTGAAAACAGTGGTAAAAATCATGCCAACGCTAATCGGTCTGATGACCGGTGCAGGGATCCTGCGTGCCTCCGGCTTCCTGGATGCCCTCGCATCCCTCCTCGAAAACCTTCTGAAACCCACCGGCTTCCCCTCTGCCCTGGTTCCCCTCTCCATCGTAAAAATGTTCTCCTCCAGCGCCGCCACCAGTCTCCTCCTCGACCTCTACAAACAATACGGCCCCGACTCCACCACCGGCCTGACCGCTTCCCTCATCCTCAGCAGCACCGAAACCATCTTCTACACGCTCAGCGTCTACTACATAGCCGCCAAAGTTCAAAAAACCAGATACACCCTCCCCGGCGCCCTCCTGGCCACTTTCTCCGGCATCATCGCCAGCACCATCATAGCAAACCTTATGTAAACCCCCACCCATCTGCTTTCTTACTTGGTACATCATTCCATAAATAACTATATCATTCATTTTCCCATACCAGCCAACCCCCTCCGCTCTCAACCACAATCTCCCCCACGCAAAAAACAGCGGCAGACTCCTGGCTCCTGGGGCACGCAACACTTTGTGGGCGGTTAGAGGAAGCTTTAAGATCCGACACTTACGGAGACTTTCGCGAGGGTCAGCCGACCCTCGTGAATATAGTCGCAGTTAGTGGCTAGCTTAAAGTTCCTCTGCCCACGTTGCGCGCCCCAGGAGCCAGGAGTCTGCCGCGTCCCTTTTGCCACAGCAAACTTCCCTTACTCCCGGAAATTCCCAGCCTTCTTATACTTATTCATAATCCCAAAATACATCACCAACAGCAGTGCAGACGCAAAAATCCACGCCACCGGGCTCGCCAGACAAATCCCCAGATAACTCTTATAATGCGAAGCAACCACAGCCGTCAGTCCTCGTCCTGCCAGTTCTGCAATCCCCGCCGTCATGGGAAGGAATCCATATCCCATTCCCTGGATACCGTTTCGATACACATTTACCACATTAAGCGGAACAAAGAACAGCGCCACGCATTTCATATAAACATCCACCAGACCCACGATCTGATCCAGATTCTCAGACACAAACAGTCCGGTCAGCATATTACCAAAGTAGAACACCAGCACTCCGAACACGACCGAATACATGCTGCCCATGATCGTTGTTGCCCGGAAGCCCCTGCTGATTCTCTTCACCTTACCCGCACCCATATTCTGTGCGCAGTAAGTAGCCATCGTAGTACCCAGTGCCACATAAACCTGTGTTACCACCTGTTCGATCTTATTTGCCGCAGTAAACGCTGCCACATGCACAGAACCAAGCACATTCAACGCAGCCTGCACCATCATCGCACCGATCGCAGTGATCGAATACTGCAATGCCATCGGAAAACCGATGGCCAGCTGCTGCCGTACCAGATGACCATCCAGTTTAAAATCCCAGCGGTCCAGCTTCAGAATCGGCACTTTCTTAATAATATAGATCAGGCAAAGCAGCGCCGAAACTCCCTGCGCAATAACTGTCGCATACGCCGCTCCTGCTGCTCCCAGGTGAAACACAATGATCAGTACCAGATCCAGCACAATATTCAGTGCTGCGGAAAACAGCAGAAAATACAACGGTGTCTTACTGTTCCCCAGCGCACGCAGGATACCCGCTAACAGATTATACATAACCTGTGTAAAAATCCCCGCACAAATGATCATAATATACTTATACGCATCCTGGAAAATATCCTCCGGTGTATTCATAAGAATCAGCAAAGGCTTCATAAACGCCATACTGATCACCGTCATCACCACGCTGACGATCACCGAAAGCACTGCCGCAGACCCGACCGTCTTTCGCATCCCCGGCATATCTCCGGCACCGAACCGCTGACTGGTCAGCACCGTAAAACCTGCCGTAAGTCCCATCAGAAATCCCAGGATCAGAAACCCGATCGTTCCGGTCGAGCCGACAGCTGCCAGTGCTTTCGTTCCCACGAACTTACCGACAATGACCGTATCCACCATGCTGTAAAACTGCTGAAAAATATTTCCAATAACAATTGGGATCGTGAAATTCAGGATAATCTTCCACGGTGTTCCCACCGTCATATCTCTCTCCATAAAGTTCCTCCTCTCATAAAAACTCCTCATTTTGCGCGATAAAAATCCGGGGACACAGCCCCGGGATCTTTATCACGTTATTTACTTTCACCCATTATATGCGATGCTTTTTCATTTTTCAATACCATTTTCGTAAAAATATTGTTAGCTTTTTCCGGTCTGGCCATCCAGTTTTTTGTTTTGATATACAAAACGGCAGCACCCGTACTGATCGCCGTCGCAAGGATTGCCGGACCAACGATCGCCGTTGGCGTCACACTGCCATATTCTGTCCGAAAAGCAATGATATTGACCGGGATCAATTGCAGGGAAGATATATTCAGGATCAGAAAATCACACATTTCATTACTTGCTGCACCCACAGCTACCGCCCGCTGTTTTTTTCTCCGCCGCTCTTCTTCCAGATCCGCCAGTTCTTCCATCGCCTTCAGCCCTGCCGGTGTCGCCGCCCAGCCAAGTCCAAGTACGTTCGCCAGCAGATTCGCAGCAATCGACTTTCTCGCCGGATGGCTCCCGGGAATCTCCGGAAACAGGAAATTTATAATCGGCTGCATCCGCTGCTCCATCGCCGCCAGAAGTCCTGATGTCTCCGCGATCCGCATCATCCCCACCCAGAGTGCCGTAACCCCAGCCATCACCACGCACAGACTCACTGCCTCCTTCGAAGACTGAATCGCCGCCTCTGATACTTCCTCCAGATGTCCGGTCACTGTCCCGTAGATGATCCCGATCAGAATCATACCGCCCCAGAGATAATTCATAAAAAGCTGCTCCGTTTTTGTTGGATTCTATTATGTATACGCCCTGCATCGTAAAAATATACGTAACTGCTCTACCGTTCTTTATGAAACTTCTTTCTCCCCCATTATCTTTACTTTCCCCCCTCCATTCGTTACAATAAATCATAAGGCAAAAGCTTGTCCGAAAACTTTTCGGAAGAAAGGAGAAGGTTATGAAATTTTCATTTTCCCCTTCCTCCACTGATCTGAAAAAAGTGGAAGAAGGAACGCAACTTTTATTGGGGGATATCAAATCAGAAAAAGAACTGGCGATTCAGGTGGAGTTTCAGGAAAATGTTCCGCTTACCATCGCACGAAACGGCGATCACCTGCATATTACCTGTCAGGAACCGGCACATTATTATCGGGGACTGAACTGGGCGGTACATCATCCGGAGGATACCTGGAACACGAAAAGTGAACCTGTATACTTTTCAAAAAACGGAGTGATGCTGGACTGCTCCAGAAATGCAGTATTTACCGTAGAAAAGGTAAAATCTTTTATTCGTATCATGGCGAAACTGGGAATGAACACCCTGATGCTCTACACCGAAGAGACTTACACCGTACCGGATGAACCTTATTTCGGTGCCTACCGTGGCCGCTACAGCCAGGATGAGATCCGCGAGATGGATGCTTATGCAAGAACATTCGGCATTGAACTTGTTCCGTGTATCCAGACACTGGCTCATCTTCACAATGCTTTGAAATGGCCGCTTGGAGAAACCGTTAAGGACACCGCCGACATTCTTCAGGTAGGGAAAGAAGAAGTCTACACCCTTATTGAAAAAATGCTTTGCTCCGTAAAAGAGTCCTTTTCCACCAACCGGGTACATCTGGGCATGGATGAAGCTGCGCAGCTCGGTCTTGGAAAATACCTCCGGGAAAACGGATATACCAAAAGTTCCGTCTTGATTCGCGAACACAGTGCCCGCGTTTTTGAAATCTGCAAAAAGCTGGGGCTGGAACCGATGATCTGGAGCGATATGTATATCACTGCCAACACCGGCGGCGGTTATTATGATGTTGCCGACGATACAGACTGCAGTGACTGGGAAAAACCGGATCCGGAACTTGGACTGGTTTACTGGGACTACTATAACCCGGATCAGAAAATCTATGAAAAAATGATCCGCGTTCATCAGCAGCTTTCCAACAAAGTCATCTTTGCCGGAGGTTCCTGGATCTGGAACGGAATATCACCAAACTATTCCAAGACCTTTACCTGCACCCGTGCGGGACTTGCCGCATGCAAAAAATATCATCTGCCGGAAGTCTTCTGTACCGCCTGGATGGATAACGGTGCAGAAACTCCTGTAGATGCCGTTCTGCCCGGTCTGGTGCTGTTCGCTCATCTTGGCTTCCATGAAGACTTCGATGAGAAAGCACTGGCAGAAGAATTCCACGATGTGACCGGTGCCGGCCTGAACAACTTCCTGGAACTGGATGCACTGGACTCCCTGTTCCAGAACGGACAGCCGAATCTGGACACCGATAATCCATCCAAATATCTGCTGTATCAGGATCCTCTTCTCGGCATCTTTGACCGCCATATCGAAGATCTGGATCTGGACACTGAACGTTATTATCAGGATCTGGCAGACCGCCTGGAAATCTGTCGAAAACATACTCCGGCTTATGATACGCTGTTTGCTTTCTATCACAGTCTCGCCAGCACGCTCGCCGGTAAGGCCGACCTTGGCGTCCGCCTGAAAAAAGCATACGATGCCCATGACTTATCCACACTGGAGACCATCTGCGAAGAAGTTATCCCCGGAATCATCAATGATCTGTCCACAACCAAACTTCTGCGCGAAGACCTCTGGATGCGGGAGGCAAAACCATTCGGCTATGAACTCGTAGACATCAAACTCTCCGGCGTCATCGCCCGCCTCACCAGCACCCGCCGCCGTCTCCGTTACTATATCGACGGCAGAGTAAAGCACCTGGAAGAACTGGAAGCCGACCGCCTCCCCTACTTCCTCCCGGGAACCCCCAAACGCGAAAACCTCTGGCACCGCATCATCAGCGGCGCAGACCTTATGGATACAATTTAACAATCTACTCTTCAAAACCCCCTCGGAGCACATCTCCCGAGGGGGTTTTATATGTCAACAAAATGCATTATCATTTTTAAGCTATATTCATTCATATACAACTTTCATCCACCCCCTTCCACCTATCAGAGGTTGCCACAACCAAACTCTACAGACAATTTAAGTTTCAGCCAAAACACAGCCCGGAGATAGAACAGCAAGGGGCGGAGGCATTTTGCGTGCCGCTTAGAGTGAGCTTTAAGATCCTCGACTTACGGAGACTTTCGCTTGGGTCAGCCGACCCAAGTGAATATAGTCGTAGTTAGTCGATAGCTTAAAGTCGCTCTGCACGCTGCCTCCGCCCCTTGCTGTTCTATCTCCGGGCGTCCCCTTAGCCAAAAACTTAATTTAATCCAGCAACCCCTGATAAACCTCCCGTTTCGAGATCCCCCGGTCCTTCGCCACCATCTTCATAGCGTCCTTCCGTCCAATCCCCTGGTCCTCATAGATCTTCATGTGTTCCTCCAGCGACATCTCTTCCCATGCCCGCTGCTTCTCCTCAATCATCTCTTTCCGGCTTCTGCCTTCCATCACGATCACACACTCCCCACGTGGATCCTCCTGCCGGTAATACTCCAGTGCATCCTCCAGCGTTGTAAGAAACGCCGTCTCATGTTTCTTCGTAAGCTCCCTGCAGATCGTCACCCTCCGGTTTCCAAGCGCAGCCACCAGTTCTTCCAGCGTCCGTACCAGCCGGTGCGGTGCTTCATAAAGAATCGTCGTTCTCGTCTCCTCTTTTAACTCCTCCAGAATCGCCTGCTTCTCCTTCTTATCCGTCGGTAAAAACGCCTCGAACGCAAACCTTCTCGTCGACAGTCCCGAGATCGTAAGCGCCGTGATACACGCCGCCGGTCCCGGAAGAGAAGTCACCGGAATCCCTGCCTCATGACACATCGCTACCAGTTCTTCACCCGGATCCGAAATACCCGGCGTTCCTGCATCCGTGATCAGCGCGATCTGCTGTCCCTGCTGCATCAGACCGATCAGATAATGCCCTTTATCGATCTTGTTATATTCATGATAACTGGTCATCGGCGTCGAAATTTCAAAATGATTCAACAGTTTGATACTGTTTCTCGTATCCTCCGCCGCGATCAGATCTACTTCTTTTAACGTCCGGATCACACGAAAGGTGATATCTTCCAGATTCCCGATCGGTGTCGCACACAAATACAATTTTCCTGCCATAGTATCGGTATCCTCCTATCTTCCATCCCCGTAGATTTCCCGGATCTCCTGTGTATACACGCCCGGCTTTTCATATACGATCAGCGGTTTTTCCACTGTAATTCTTGAATTACCTCCCAGAAGCCCTTCGATCAGAACCATGTTCGGCTCCCGGTCCACATACGGATACACCAGACGCATCCGCTTCGGTTCCAGTTTGTATTGCATCATCAGTCCCATGATCTCTGCCAGACGAAACGGTCGATGTACCATATAGAATCGCCCCCGTGGCTTTAACAGCTGTGCCGTCTGAGAGATCACATCCTCCAACGTACACAAAACCTCATGTCGTGCAATTGCCTTTGGCAGATGGGGATTGGTCAGACCGTGATTGCCATGCATATACGGAGGATTACAGGTAACTACCGAAAAAGAAGCCCTGCCAAAGATGGCAGTGGCTTCTTTGATATCTCCCGTTCTGATGGTAATCGCATCCTCCAGATGATTATACACCACACTGCGCCCTGCCATCTCGGCACTCTGCTCCTGAATCTCCAGACCGGTAAAATGCTCTCCCTGCGTCTTTGCTTTTAACAGAATAGGGATAATTCCCGTTCCGGTTCCCAGATCCAACGCCTGTTCCCCTTTCTTCACCCTGGCAAAGTCAGACAGCAGCACCGCATCGATACCATAACAAAAATCCCTGGTATTCTGGATAATATGATAGCCATTTTGCAGATCATCCAAACGCTCATTTTCCTTCAATGGGATATTCATCTTTTTCTCCTGTCATTATTCCAGTTCCTTCATCATCTTCTGCTCTTCTTTGGAAAGCTTCATCTTCTCTTTCCGGCAGCATCCTCTGGAACGGAATTTTAACTCTTCTACTTTATACTCACGGATCTCTTTCTCATCGTTGACATCCATGATCACTTTTACCAGCTGACGAAGTACATTGACACTCTGTACCTCACCCTTGATACCTTCCGGTGTCATTACCTGATCTCCGATATTCGGCAACTGTTTGTTCAGATACTCGTATGTCTCCTGCTCATTTTTCAGGCAACACATCAGACGGCCGCAGACACCTGAGATCTTGGTCGGATTCAGTGACAGATTCTGCTCTTTCGCCATCTTGATCGATACCGGAGCAAATTCTGACAGATAGGTATGGCAGCACAGAGGGCGACCGCAGATACCGATACCTCCGAGAATCTTCGTCTCATCTCTCACACCGATCTGACGCAGCTCAATACGTGTTTTGAAGATTGCCGCCAGATCCTTTACCAGTTCACGGAAGTCGATTCTTCCGTCTGCGGTAAAATAAAAGAGAATCTTGTTGTTGTCAAAGGTATATTCCACATCGATCAGCTTCATCTCCAGCTGATGCGCACGGATTTTCTTGACACAGACCTGATATGCTTCTTTCTCTTTTTTACGATTACTCTCTTCTTTGGCATCATCCTTCTGTGTAGCCATGCGTATCACATCTTTTAAAGGCTGTACCACCTGCCTGTCGTCTACTTCTTTCGGACCCAGTACCACTGTGCCGTATTCCACACCGCGGGCTGTCTCCACGATTACATGATCTCCCGGTTTCATCTGAAAACTCTTCGGATTGAAATAATAAATCTTTCCTACATTCCGAAACCGGACACCGATAATTTTTACCATTCTAGTTCTCCCTGATTGTCATGAAGAGCAGTTCCATAACCAGATCAAAATTTACATTGGAATGCAGACGCTCTCTGGCCTTTCCTATGGCATCTATAATATTCTCTATACCCTCATAGGAACTTTTCTTTGCTCTTTCTTTAATATAATTATACTGGTCTTTAAATATCAGACCATCTACTTCTTTTGTCGCCTTAAACAACAGTACATCCCGGAACCACATGGTAAACAGATCCAGATAATCGTAAATATTCTGTTTTTCCGCTGTCAGTTCTTTGATCAGCTCCACCAGTTCGTACAGCTCCAGCTCATTGCTCTTTCTGAGAAGTCGAAAAGCTCTCTCCGCCATCTCGGCAAATTCCGTAGATTCTGCGATCTGTTTTGCTTTCCCGATATTTCCCTGGGCAAATGCCGCGTCGATCTGCGCCTGATAATCCGGCAGATGCATATGCTCCATCAGATATTCTTTCACATCACTCTCTTTCACCGGACGCAGATTCAAAGTCACGCACCGGGAAGAAATCGTAGGAAGCAGGGCATCCGCATTGCTGGTCAAAAGCAGGATCACCGCATAAGCCGGTGGCTCCTCAATGGTCTTTAACAATGCATTCTGCGCCTGCAGCGTCAGTTTTTCCGCTTCGTTCAGAATATAGATTTTATAAGGACCTGTATAAGGTTTGATGGATACATCATCAATCAGCTGGATACGAATATCCTCGATACCGATAGAATTCGGTTTCTCATGTGTGATCGTAATAATATCCGGGTGATTTTTGCTTAACGCTCTCTTACAGGAGTCACATTCCATACATGGATCTGTTCCATGCTTTTCACACTGCAGTGCCATGGCAAATGCAGAAGCCAACATCTTCTTTCCTGCTCCTACCTCACCATTAAAAATATACGCATGTGAAACTTTCCCCATCTGAATGGCATTCTGTAAATGATTTACAACATCATCATGTCCGATAATCTCATGAAATCCTGCCATACAATCACCTCCTGTGTTCTTTTGTTTTCTGTGGTAATCTCCGGTTTTATCACCACAGGCTTCCACAGCTGCTTTTTTCACAATATCTCCGCGCAAAAGAATACTATATTATATTGTACTCTGTCTGCGGAATATCATTATTATAGCACACTCCTTAAATACTTTTCAATCTCAGAGTAGCCTCCCGCCCCGTCCATATTGGAAAATCTATGGGAGATTCCTGCCTGCCGGATCTTTTCCTCACTAAAATCCTGTGCATCTGCCAGAAATCTCCGGCACATTTCTTCGTATTTCGGTGCTTCCTGCGTCTCTTCCCTCGCGATTGCCCGCTTCAGGCGTTCTCCGTCTTCCACTTCTATATAAATGGGGCGGATCTTTTCCTCTCCATAATATGCCTTTAATTTTTCATAAGACTCCAGCGTGCCGATTCCCAGATAGTTTTTCTCTTCCAGATCCATATTATCCGCCGTAAAATACCTCCACAGCCCGTAAACCGTCTCATACCCCCGGTCTTCGATAATCTTTCCCTCTGCTTTCAGTTTCTGAAAATCCTCTTCCGTCACAAAATGGTACTCCCTGCCATCCAGTTCCCCGTCCCGGATCGGGCGGGTGGTGTAGATCACCAGACGTTCCAGAGAAAACTCCGGATTTCTTAAAAGGCGCTGATAGATCGTATCTTTTCCCGATGCGCTCTTTCCCATAATATAAAACAATTTGCCCATAATCAGCATTCTCTCTTTCTATTCGCTCCCATCTATCTTACCAGACCACCGGAAACTCTTCCAGATATTTTAAACATTTCTTAAAAGAGTTTAGAAATCCTTTATCTCATTTCCATAAAATGGACACAAACTCCATGTATACTTACAGTATCAAAACAAAGAGGACGGCGGATGCAGATGATGACAGCCAGAGCCGGTAACAAAGACTGAACATCGTTGCCGGAATATTTTACAAACCCTGTGACTGTCGGACCTCGACAAAAAACAATTACCTTTTATATAGATTCGTGCAGCTGTTTGCACCAGCTGCCAAAACACTTTTTCATACTGCCGGGGCACAAGAGCCCCGGCCCTCCCTTTTCTAATTATATATAAGTAAAACGAAACTGCCGCAGGATGTTAAAATTCCTGCGGCAGTTTCGTTTCTCAATCTTTCTATTTACTCTGCGTACGAATATCTTACAGATATTTTTTCAGAACGTCTACTTTATCCAGTTTTTCCCACGGAAGATCCAGATCATTTCTTCCGAAATGTCCGTAAGCTGCAGTCTGTTTGTAGATCGGTCTTCTCAGATCCAGCATCTTGATGATTCCGGCCGGTCTCAGATCGAAGTTCTCACGGATGATCTCTACCAGTTTCTCATCGCTTACTTTACCGGTTCCTGCGGTATCTACGTTGATGGAAGTCGGATGTGCAACACCGATCGCGTAGGACAGCTGGATCTCACACTGGTCAGCCAGACCTGCTGCTACGATATTCTTTGCAACATAACGTGCTGCGTAAGCTGCGGAACGGTCAACTTTAGTGCAGTCTTTTCCGGAGAAAGCTCCGCCACCGTGACGACCATATCCACCGTAAGTATCTACGATGATCTTTCTTCCTGTCAGACCACTGTCACCGTTTGGTCCGCCGATTACGAATCTTCCTGTCGGATTTACAAAGAATTTGGTATCTGCATCTACCATCTCTGCCGGAAGGACCTCATCGAAGACATATTTTTTGATATCTTCGTGGATCTGTTCCTGTGTTACATCCGGATCGTGCTGTGTGGACAGTACGACTGCATCCAGACGGTATGCTTTTCCGTTATCATCATATTCTACAGTTACCTGAGATTTTCCGTCCGGTCTCAGATAAGCCAGTGTGCCGTCTTTTCTTACCTTTGTCAGCTGTCTGGTCAGTTTGTGTGCCAGAGAGATGGCCAGCGGCATATATTCTTCTGTCTCGTTGGTTGCGAAACCGAACATCATACCCTGATCTCCTGCTCCGATGGCATCGATCTCTTCGTCAGACATTTTATGTTCTTTTGCTTCCAGCGCTTTGTCGACACCCATAGCGATATCGGTGGACTGCTCGTCGATGGCTGTGATCACACCACAGTTCTCTGAATCAAAACCGTATTTTCCTCTGTCATATCCGATCTCACGAACGGTATCTCTTACGATTTTCTGGATATCCACATATCCTTTTGTGGTGATCTCACCCATAACCAGTACCAGACCGGTGGTGATAGCTGTCTCGCAGGCTACACGGCTCATTGGATCCTGTTCCATCAGTGCGTCCAGGACTGCATCGGAAATCTGGTCACAGATTTTGTCCGGATGGCCTTCGGTTACAGATTCGGAAGTAAATAAACGTTTTTCCATTCTCATTCTCCTTTTTCTTTTGGGGTTTACCCCTGGGTGCTTTTCTCCCGGGTTTATCGTTCAAGATAATGTCATATCGCATTTTCTTTCCAACGTATAATCTAAAAATGAGCCCGCTAAAAGCGGACTCAATACTTCGATATATCAAATCCCCTTATTGTTCGATTACTCGCTCAGGTAGGCACCTTCCGTATCCGGGGTTGCCGTGACTTCACAGATCCTATGTATCTCCATCACTCTGAATAAGAGAAAAGCTTTCTATACAATTTACGTCTAATAACATAACGCAGTTTTGCCTGTTCGTCAAGAGGGAAACGGTGTCAGGCACCATAAAATTTTTATAAATAGGTCAAATCTTGATTTTCATCCATTTTCCGCTCCGGAACCGTATGCCGCTTAGCATCAGACGGCAGAACTGATCCGCTACGATACCCATCCAGATTCCGTAGATTCCCCAGCCAACAATATAGCAACATATATACGAAACAGCCGTTCTCACAAAGGTAACGCTGATGGTAGAACTGATCATGGTGTACACCACATCGCCCGCGCCGCGCAGTGCTCCGGTGAATACCACCTGACAGATCTGGAACAGCACGATCACTATCAGAATCCGGCTGATCCTCACACCGATCTCCACGATATGTGCTTCTGCAAAGAACAGTCCGAACAGCCACTTTCCGCAGAACAGATAGAACATGGACATAAAAACAGCCATCACAAGTGCCACTTTTTCACAGGTCATCCCGTGTCGCTTTGCCTCCTGCGGTTCTTTACTTCCGAGACTCTGCCCGATCAGTGCCACGGCTGCCGCCTGCATACCATCACCGAAAGAGAACGAAAGACTCAGTGCATTCATTCCTACCTGATGTGCCGCCATCGCCGCCGTTCCCATGTCAGCTGCCATCACAGCAGTTGACATAAAACCGATACGCATCAGAATCTGCTCCACGAATGTACTGCTTGAAAGTTTTAAGATTATTTTTACCGATTCGAACCGTTTCCACAGCCCGTCTTTTATAATATACGGAATACTGAGGAAGGAATCCTTCCGAAACAGTGACATTACACTGATCGTACATCCCACAACCGTTCCAAGCACCGTCGCCAGTGCTGCTCCGCGGATCCCCAGTTTAGGGAATCCAAGATGACCACCGATCAAAAGATAATTTCCAATAATATTGACAATGCTGGATATGGTGTTGGTATACATCGCGATTTTGGTGTTTCCTGCCCCTCTCTGTGCAGCATTGATCACCATGGATATAATATTAAAGATCATTCCACCCATAATAATCTGAAAATAAATCACCGCTCCGTCATGGGTATCCGGTGCGGATCCACACTTTTCCATCAGCCATCCTGCCAGACTCACACAGGCAACCGTGATGACCGCGCCAAAGAGAATCGTAAGAAGGATTGCCTCTGCCAGCGTTTCATTTGCTCTTCTTTTGTCTTTTTCTCCTGTTCGTCTGGCAACGATCGCGGCAATCGCCACGTTCATCGCAAAAAATAAAGACAGTCCGAGGAATTTTGGCTGTGTCGTCAGTCCCACCGAAGCCACTGCTTCCGAACCGAGTCCACTGACCATATAGACATCGATCATGCCCGCCAGCGAGATAAAAAAAGACTCAAAGACTGCCGGCCATGCGATTTTCAATACTTTCGTCAATTCCTTTTTCTGTTCCACCCATCCGTTTTTCCGGCTTTCGCCGGATATCGAGTGTCCTTCCATCTGCTCACTCCTTTTCTTTCCCATGTACTCTCGTTCAAAATTCAAACTCTTCCGGAAAAATAATCAAAATAAAATAAGTAACAGAAGCTCTTTTTCTACCGATCGTTCAGTAGCAAAAGAGCTTCCGCTTTTCGCATGCATCTTTGTCACTTTCCGACAGAGATACGATTATTTACGTGGCCAGTAAACCATGGGATCTTTTGATCCTGGATCCTGCCACACAATCTGCATTATAAGATCCTGCCTGTTCTTACAGCTTGTCTCCCCTGCGGATATAACCCGGTTTTTCCGGCTCTGCAATAATCTGATTGCTGTGGATCAGTTTCGCATGTTTGTCAATGACCATATTTTCCACATGCACATCTTTGCCGATCACTACGTCTGCATTTACCACACAGTTGCGGACAACCGCACCCTTCCTGATCTCACATCCACGTCCAATGATTGAATTTTCTACCATTCCTTCTATCAGACATCCATTGGAAATTACGGATGATTTTACATTGCTGCCTTCAAAATACTGGGTTGGGCAGGAATCGTTGGTACGGGTATAGACCGTCCACTCTTCATGAAACAGCTCTCTTGCTTTCCTGCGGTCAAGCAGTTCTTCGTTGGCATCAAAATAACTCTTGAGATCGGTCATTGCTGCAAAATAACCTCTGTGAGATATTCCACGGATATCCATCTCTCCACAGGATTCGTTGAGTACATCTGCCAGTGTATATACGGAAGACAGTTTACGTCCTTTATCGATCAGATCCAGGAAGATCTCTTTTTTCATTACATAGGTGTCCATGAAAATATTTCTGTTTTTTACATTTCCGTGGTTTGGTTCCAGAGACAGCACACCTTTTTGTTTGTTCAGATTCAGCACCTGGCAGTTCAAGAAATGATCCTTTGCATTGTCCACATTCTGATACATCAGTGTGATATCCGCACCGGATTCGATATGGTTCTGCAAAAATTCTTCGTAATCCGCAGTATAAACCATATAGCTTGGTACGATAACTACGTATTCTTCACTCATCTCCTCAATGGCATCCAGATTTTCCACATAAGCTGCCAGATCCGTACTGTAAATACTATTTTCGTCTCCGTTTTCACAGAACAGAAGATTTAAATTGCCACGTTTGGAATTGATATTGTAGTGGCGTCCTGTTCCCAGATGTTCTACCAGGGAACGTGGCTTTCTGCGGATGTACACCTGAATGGAATCAATTCCACTGTTACTCATATTAGAGATCGGGAAGTCGATCACACGATATCTTCCAAGAAAAGAGATCGCTCCGGTCGGACGATAAGCCTGCATCGGATTCCCCTGTATGTTATTGCCTGCGAAATTTACGATTCCAAATGCTCTACTCATCTTATTCTTCCCCCTTTACACGTTTTGCAACCAGTTCGATATTTTCACTGTCTGCACTGCCGACAACCGCATTCTTTCCGATCTTTACGTTGTTCGCGACAAGGGCGCGTGTTACGACTGCACCTTCTTCTACTTCCACACCCGGCATCAGTACACTGTCAATAATCTTTGCTCCCGGTGCTACTTTTGCTCCTGTAAACAGGACAGAGTTCTTAACCAGACCATCCACGATACATCCCTGTGTGATAAATGCTCTCTCTATACTTGCCTGTGCACCGATATACTGTGGCAGCGCATCGGTATCCTGGGTATAGATCTTCCAGGAACTGTCGGCAAGATCCAGTGCATTGTTCTTATCCAGCAGATCCATATTGGCTTCCCATAAGGAATCGATGGTTCCCACATCTTTCCAGTATCCTTTGAACTTATATGCATACAGTGTTTTCTGATCTTCCAGCATTCTTGGGATGATGTCTTTTCCGAAATCATGGTTGGAATCCGGATCTTTCATATCAGCAAGAAGCATCTTCCGAAGCAGTTTCCAGTTAAAGATATAGATTCCCATGGATGCCAGATTGCTCTTCGGCTCCGCAGGTTTCTCCTCGAATTCTACGATTTTTCCGCCTTCTTCTGTATTCATGATACCAAAACGGCTTGCTTCTTTCATCGGAACCTCAATAACGGCGATGGTTGCATCTGCATGATGTTCTTTGTGGTAAGCAAGCATCTCATCATAGTCCATCTTGTAAATATGGTCACCGGAAAGAACCAGCAGATATTCCGGTGCATAAGTATCAATAAAGTCAATGTTCTGAGAAATAGCATCCGCAGTTCCTCTGTATACGTCCAGGTTTGCATCTGCTTTCTCCCGTGGTGGCAGAATATATACGCCGCTGTCTTTGGTATCCAGACCCCATCTTCTTCCTGCGGCTGCATAACTGTTCAGCAGGACGGATTCGTACTGAGTCAGTACGCCGACTACATCGATTCCACTGTTTGCACAGTTACTCAGTGGAAAATCGATGATCCGGTATTTTCCGCCGTATGATACTGCAGGTTTGGCAACTTTTTTTGTCAGGTCATGAAGTCTGCTTCCTCTTCCTCCAGCCAGGATCATAGCCAACATGTTATTTTGTTTCATATGTAAGCCCTCTCTTTCATATTTCTGTGTCCATTATACTATTTTTTATGCTATTATGCTACATATTTCCATAGGAAAACTTAATTCATTGAAGAATTTAACTAAATTCTTACAATACTATGTCTGTTTTTTGGGACATTCATCCTTTTCTTTCGCTTCCTATTGCTTTTTCTTTGCAAATCCAGATGTTGCCGGTTTCTTTTTTTCTGTCTGAATCCCTGCGGTAAATCGGAAAAATTCCGACAACTTTACAGAATCTTTAGAAATATCCCACTTTGTTTAGATGAAAAAACACAGGTCGTATGCTATACTGAAGATATCATTATGGACAATTTTGTCCATCTATAAAAGCAGAAAACAGGTGAAACTAAGACTATGAAACTGAAAAATCGTATGGTTATCTCATTTTTCGTGATCATCCTGGTTCCACTGATCCTGACCGGCGTTGCTGTTGCCGGTTTTACCATGTATCAGGTCTGGTCACTCGAAAAAAAATATGGTATCGAGGGAGTCACTTATGAAAATCTCTCCAATAATACCATGTTGTTAAGCAAGATGACGCAGAAAACATTCTCCACACTCGAGAAAACGGCATCCTCGGATTCTGAAAAGCTGGAAGATACATCTTATCTGGATTCACTGAACCAGAATCTGACCGGGAAAAATGCTTATCTGCTGGTACGGAAGGATGATGATGTATTTTACTGTGGTGCACAGACCCAGGATGAACTACTCTTTTCGGAACTTCCGGAATACGGCGATGCATCGGCGGGCAATGACCGTGGCGTCTATATCGGTGCTGATGTGCAGTCCCTTGTCAAACAGGTGGATTTTACCTTTACAGACGGTGCAAAAGGCAGTGCATTTATCATCTTTCATTCGAATTCCATGGTTCCGCAGCTAAAGAGAATTCTGTTGGATACCGTCTTTGTGATCGTTCTGATCCTGATTCTTACCGCTCTTGGACTTTGTACCTGGACGTACCGGGGTGTGATGACACCTCTGAATCAGTTAAAAGAGGCGACGAAAAATATCAAAGAAGGCAATCTGGACTTTACGATCGAGAAAACGGGTGTCGATGAAATTGGGGATCTGTGTGATGACTTTGAGGAGATGCGCAAGCGTCTGAAGGAATCCGCGGAAGAAAAAGTGGCATTTGACAAGGAAAATAAAGAGCTGATCAGTAATATTTCCCATGATCTGAAGACGCCGATCACAGCGGTCAAGGGTTATGTGGAAGGAATCATGGACGGCGTAGCAGACACACCGGAGAAGATGGACCGGTATATCCGCACCATCTATAATAAAGCTAACGAGATGGACCGGCTGATCAATGAGCTGACTTTTTATTCCAAGATTGATACGAACCGGATTCCGTATACATTTAACAAGATCCATATCAGTGATTATTTTGAGGACTGTGTGGATGAACTGAGCGTGGAACTGGAATCGAGCGGCGTATCGCTGACGTATTTTAATTATCTGGAGGAGGATGCGGTGGTGATCGCAGACGCAGAACAGTTGAAGCGTGTCATCAACAATATCGTCAGCAATTCTCTCAAATATATGGACAAACCGAAGGGCGTCATTAACATCCGCCTGCGCGATGTAGGTGATTTTATCCAGATTGAGATCGAGGATAACGGCAAGGGCATCGCACAAAAGGATCTGGCAAATATTTTTGAACGTTTTTACCGCACGGATGCTTCGAGAAATTCTTCAAAAGGCGGAAGCGGTATCGGACTTTCGATCGTCAAGAAGATCATGGAGGATCACGGCGGTCAGGTCTGGGCTACAAGTAAAGAGGGCACAGGTACAACGATGTATCTGGCTTTGAGAAAATATCAGGAGGTACCGGTACATGAGTAAGATTTTGATTATTGAGGATGAAGAGGCGATCGCGGATCTGGAGAAGGATTATCTGGAACTGAGCGGGTTTGAGGTGGAGATCGAGCATCGCGGAGATGTTGGACTGAAACGTGCTCTGACAGAGGATTTTAATCTGGTGATCCTGGATCTGATGCTGCCGGAGATGAACGGCTTTGATATCTGCCGTGAGATCCGGGCACAGAAAAATACACCGATCATTATGGTTTCCGCCAAGAAAGATGATATTGACAAGATCCGGGGACTCGGTCTTGGAGCGGATGATTATATGACAAAACCTTTCAGCCCGAGCGAGCTGGTGGCAAGGGTGAAAGCACATCTGGCACGGTACGAACGGCTGATCGGAACAGGCGTGCAGGAAAATGATATCATCGAGATCCGCGGGATCAAGATCGACAAGACGGCGCGGAGAGTCTGGGTGAATGGAGAGGAGAAGAATTTTACGACGAAGGAGTTTGATCTTCTGACTTTCCTGGCACAGAATCCGAACAGAGTATTTACAAAGGATGAGTTATTCCGGGAGATCTGGGATATGGAGTCTGTGGGGGATATTGCTACGGTTACGGTGCATATTAAGAAGATCCGGGAGAAGATCGAGTTTAATACGGCAAAACCGCAGTATATTGAAACGATCTGGGGGGTTGGATATCGGTTTAAAGTTTGATAAAAACAGGGATTCGTTCCTATATTTACGGTACTGACAAAGGTCCGTCGAAGAAAGGCGCCCTCATGGAAAGCAGGCAGGGTCTGCGCTCGGTTTGAGCCTGTAGTCTCAAACTCGTGCTCGACAATCTGCCAACTTTCCATGAGGGCGCCTTTCTTCGACTGCGATTGTGGTGTGGAGAAGGTTGCGATCGTAATTGTATAGATTTTCCATTTGCCAACGCACAGCAATCGGCTGACCGTTTCTGATCCAGGCAACACTTTGTGGGCGCTTAGGGGAAGCTTTGAAATCCAGCCCTTACGGAGACTTAGGCTCGAGCGCTCTCGCGAGAGTCTTAGTCGCAGTTAGGGATTAGTTCAAAGTTCCCCTGCCCACGTTGCCAGGATTAGAAACGATCAGCCGATTGCGTCCGTTCTATGTTATCTCTCTCCTCCCCCAAAAGAGTAATTTTATCCCCTTAAAAATGCCCAACATCTGATAAATCAGTCCCCGCCAACGCACAGCGGCCGGATGACCGTTTCCGGTCCAGGCAACACTGGGTGGGCGCTTAGGGGAAGCTTTGAAATCCGACGCTTACGTAGACTTTTGCTTGGGTCAGCTGACCCAAGCAAATTATAGTCGGAGTTAGCGGCTAGTTCAAAGTTCCCCTGCCCACGTTGCCAGGACCGGAAACGGTCATCCGGCCGCGTCCGCCTTACAACGTATTTACAATTTTAAAATTACTCTTCAATCGTAACCTTATCCAGATGCCAGATCTCATCCACATACTGCTGAATAGTTCTGTCAGAAGAAAACTTACCTGCGCATGCAGTGTTCAGAAGAGCCATCTTAGCCCATCCTTCGCTGTCTCTGTAAGCAGCCTCTACTCTCTTCTGTGCTTCTGCATAAGACTTGAAGTCTGCCAGGATAAAGTAAGTATCTGCGCGATCGCTGCAGTTTGTGTTCAGCAGAGAATCGTAGATCTCGTGGAACATGTTGAAATCTCCATTGGAGTAAGTTCCGTTGATCAGCTGCATCAGTACGTTACGGATATCCGGGTCGTTGTTGAAATACTGCATTGGATCGTATCCACCGTTGTTTTCATAGTTGATAACCTGATCAGCGGTCAGACCGAAGATAAATGCATTCTCTGCACCAACCTCTTCTACGATTTCCACGTTTGCACCATCCATGGTTCCCAGAGTCGGTGCACCGTTCAGCATGAACTTCATGTTACCGGTACCGGATGCCTCTTTACTTGCAGTGGAGATCTGCTCGGAAACATCTGCTGCTGCGAAGATCAGTTCCGCATTGGATACACGGTAGTTTTCAATAAATACAACTTTCAGTTTGCCGTTGATAGAAGCATCGTTGTTGACAACATCTGCAACAGCATTGATCAGTTTGATCGTCAGTTTTGCACGACGATATCCGGCAGCTGCCTTGGCACCGAAGATGAAAGTTCTCGGATAGAAATCAACTTCCGGATGCGCTTTGATCTCGTTGTACAGGTACATAACGTGCAGAATGTTCATCAGCTGACGTTTGTACTCATGCAGTCTCTTAACCTGAACATCAAAGATGGAATGAGGATTTACTTCGATTCCGTTGTGCTCCTGGATGTATTTTGCCAGACGTACTTTATTCTGGTATTTGATATTCATGAATTCCTGCAGTGCTTTCTTGTCATCTGCGTAAACTTTCAGTTTTGCCAGTTCCGGCAGATCGGTGATCCAGCCGTCGCCGATGTGATCTGTGATCCAGTCAGCCAGCAACGGGTTCGCATGCATCAAGAAACGTCTCTGTGTGATACCGTTTGTCTTGTTGTTGAATTTCTCCGGATACATCTCGTAGAAATCTTTCAGTTCCTGTTTCTTCAGGATCTCCGTATGCAGTCTTGCAACACCATTTACAGAATAACCGCCGGCGATTGCCAGGTGAGCCATCTTAACCTGTCCGTCGTAGATGATAGCCATCTTCCGGATCTTTTCCTGATTTCCCGGATATTTGTTCTGGATCTCCAGGATAAATCTGCGGTTGATCTCTTCGATGATCTGATATACACGAGGAAGCAGTTTGGAGAACAGCTCGATCGGCCATTTTTCCAGAGCTTCTGCCATGATGGTATGGTTGGTGTATGCACAGGTATGCGTTGTGATATCCCATGCTTCTTCCCAGGTCATTCCTTCTTCGTCCAGCAGGATACGCATCAGTTCGGCAACCGTCATGGTCGGATGGGTATCGTTCAGCTGGAAGGTTACTTTCTTCGGCAGATCATGCAGATCGTCGTGGTTCTTTTTGAATTTTGCGATTGCTTCCTGGATACTTGCAGAAATGAAGAAATACTGCTGTTTCAGACGAAGCTCTTTACCTGCATAATGGTTATCATTCGGGTACAGAACCTCTACGATATTCTTAGCCAGGTTTTCCTGTTCAACGGCTTTATGATATTCTCCCTTGTCAAACAGATCCAGACGGAAATCAGTGATCGGTTCTGCATCCCAGATTCTCAGAGTGTTGACAATCTTGTTATTGTAACCAACGATCGGCATATCGTAAGGAATAGCCATTACAGACTGATAACCTTCCTGGATGAACTGATTTCTTCCGGTAGCTGCATCATATTCCACGCGTACATATCCGCCGAATTTTACTTCTTTTGCATATTCCGGACGACGCAGTTCGAATGGATAACCATCTTTCAGCCAGTTATCCGGTACTTCTATCTGATAGCCGTCTTCGATTTTCTGTTTGAACAGACCGTAGTGATAACGGATACCACAGCCGTATGCACAGTATCCCAGAGTTGCCAGGGAATCCAGGAAACATGCTGCCAGTCTTCCCAGACCACCGTTACCCAGTGCCGGGTCCGGCTCCTGATCTTCGATCACGTTCAGATCAAATCCCAGTTCGTCCAGTGCTTCCTTTACTTCTTTATATGCAGTCAGATTGATCAGGTTATTACCCAGGGCACGACCCATCAAAAACTCCATAGAAAGATAATATACGATCTTCGGATCATCTTTCTCATACTGTTTTTGAGTTGCCAGCCAGTTGTCGATAATAACATCTTTCACAGCCAGAGAAACGGCCTGAAAGATCTGCTGCTGTGTTGCTTCATCGATGGTTTTACGGTAAAGCATCTTTACGTTTTCTTTGACCGCTTTCTTAAACTCTTCTTTTTTGAAATGACTGTCTAACATTGGAAACCTCCTCATTTGCAATGATTTTTTATAGTGATACAGAATGCAAATAGTCCTGTACCATTGAAAAAAGGGGCTGGTACGCTCGTACCCGCCCCCTGATCCACATACTTGGTTGAATAACTTATGTCCGAATACAGTCTTCAGACTGCCAAACCGTTATTATTCATTCACTTTTTCAACTCCAAGTGTTACTTCCTGAGAGTTGATATTCCAGGATTTTACATAACCCTGAGCGGTATCGGTAAGCAGCTTCTCTGCCAATACCTCTGTCTGAATCTCTTCCGCATGTGCCTTCATAATGTCTTCAATTACTTTGTTGTCTTTCACATACACCTGGATCTTATCCATAACTTCAAAGCCAGCTTCTTTTCGCATGGTCTGGATCTTGCTGATGATCTCTCTTACGAAACCTTCTTCGATCAGTTCCGGAGTCAGATTAGTATCCAGAACAACTGCGATATCGTTGTCAGATTCGGTTACATAACCTTCCATCTGTGCAGTTTCGATCAGCAAATCTCCCTCTGATAATACAACTTCATTGCCATCGATGTCAAGTTTTAACTCGCCGTTTGCACGAAGCTCAGCCATGGCTTTGTTGCCATCCAGTTCACTCAGAGTCTTACGGATACCGTTTAACAGTTTTCCGTATTTCGGTCCTACGGTCTTCAACTGCGGTTTGAAGCTGTAAGAAATAAAGTTTTCGATGTTATCGGTGAATTTTACTTCTTTTACATTCAGCTCGTCTGCGATGATCGCGGTGAAATATTCGGACAGTTCGTACGGAGCTTTTATATACATGGCTGCGATCGGCTGACGGTTCTTGATGTTTGCAGTGTTTCTGCAGGCACGGCCCATAACAACCACATTCAGCAGGTGATCCATATTTGCTTCCAGATCTTTGTCGATCCATTCTTTGTTGGCAACCGGGAAGTCACACAGATGGATACTTTCCGGAGCATCTTTATCGATGCTTCTTACCAGGTTCTGGTAGATATCTTCGGTCATGAACGGGATCATCGGAGCAGCTACTTTAGAAATCGTTACCAGAGATGTATACAATGTCATGTAGGCATTGATCTTATCCTGTTCCATTCCTTTCGCCCAGAAACGTTCACGGCTCCGTCTTACATACCAGTTACTCATATCATCTACGAATTCCTGCAGTGCTCTTGCTGCTTCCGGGATCCGGTAATTGTTCAGGTTGTCATCTACCGTCCGAATCACGGTATTCAGCTTGGACAGCAGCCATTTGTCCATAACGGACAATTTGTCATAATCCAGGGTGTATTTTGTTGCATCGAATTCATCGATATTTGCATAGAGTACAAAGAACGCATAGGTGTTCCACAGAGTACTCATGAATTTTCTCTGACCTTCCTGTACGGCTTTTCCGTGGAAACGGTTCGGCAGCCACGGTGCGCTGTTGATGTAGAAATACCAGCGGATCGCATCTGCACCGTATGTCTGCAATGCATCGAACGGATCTACCGCGTTTCCTTTGGATTTACTCATCTTCTGACCATTTTCATCCTGTACGTGACCCAATACGATAACGTTCTGGTACGGAGCCTTGTTAAATAACAGGGTGGATTCTGCCAGCAGAGAGTAGAACCATCCACGAGTCTGGTCTACAGCCTCGGAAATAAACTGTGCCGGGAACTGCTGTTCAAACAGGTCTTTATTTTCAAATGGATAATGATGCTGTGCAAATGGCATGGCTCCTGAGTCAAACCAGCAGTCGATAACTTCCGGTACTCTGTGCATCGGTTTTCCACATTCCGGGCACTTGATGGTGATATCATCGATGTATGGACGATGCAGTTCTACGGTCTTCGCACGCTCGTCACCGCTCATCTCATACAGTTCTTCTCTGCTTCCTACAGAATGCTGGCATCCACATTCACACTCCCAGATGTTCAGAGGAGTTCCCCAGTAACGGTTTCTGGAAATACCCCAGTCCTGAACGTTTTCCAGCCAGTCGCCGAAACGTCCTTTACCAATGCTCTCCGGAATCCAGTTGATGGTGTTGTTGTTGCGGATCAGATCGTCTTTTACCGCTGTCATCTTGATGAACCAGGATTCTCTTGCATAGTAGATCAGTGGTGTATCACAACGCCAGCAGTGTGGATATTCATGCTCGAATTTCGGTGCTTCGAAGAGTTTTCCTTCTTTGTCCAGATCTACCAGAACCTTCGGATCCGCATCTTTTACAAAAATATCTGCATACGGTGTTTCTTTGGTCAGATGACCTTTTCCGTCTACAAACTGTACGAACGGCAGGTTGTAATTGCGTCCGATACGGCTGTCGTCTTCACCGAATGCCGGTGCGATATGAACGATACCGGTACCATCGCTCATGGTTACATAAGTATCACAGGTAACAAAATGAGCTTTCTTTTTCTGTTTTTCTGCTGCTTCGCCTGCGCATGCATACAGCGGTTCGTATTCTTTGTATTCCAGATCTTTTCCGGTGTATTTTTCAAGCACTTCGTAAGCCGGTTTTTCTTCGTCTCCCAGTTTACCAAGCACTTTGTCTAACAGAGCTTCTGCCATGTAGTAGGTGTATCCGTCTGCTGCTTTTACTTTGCAGTAAATCTCATCCGGGTTCACACACAGAGCCACGTTGGATGGCAGAGTCCACGGTGTTGTGGTCCATGCCAGGAAATACGCGTCCTCACCGATCACTTTGAAACGAACGATTGCAGAGCGTTCTTTTACGGTTTTATATCCCTGAGATACTTCCTGTGCGGAAAGCGGGGTTCCGCAACGAGGGCAGTAAGGTACGATCTTGAAACCTTTGTATAACAGACCTTTGTCCCAGATCTGTTTCAGTGCCCACCACTCAGACTCGATAAAGTTGTCATCATAAGTTACATAGGGATGTTCCATATCTGCCCAGAAACCTACGGTAGAGGAAAAATCTTCCCACATTCCTTTGTATTTCCATACGCTTTCCTTACACTGCTGGATAAATGGTTCCATACCATATTCTTCGATCTGCTCTTTTCCGTCCAGACCCAGTTTCTTTTCTACTTCCAGCTCTACCGGAAGTCCGTGGGTATCCCAGCCGGCTTTTCTCGGTACCATGTAACCTTTCATGGTACGGTAACGCGGGATCATATCCTTGATGACACGGGTCAGTACGTGACCGATATGCGGTTTTCCGTTTGCTGTCGGCGGTCCGTCATAAAATGTGTAGGTTTCTCCCTGTTTTCTCTGTTCCATACTTTTTTCAAAAATATGATTTTCTTTCCAGAACTGTTCTGTCTTTTTCTCTCTGTCCACAAAGTTCAGATTGGTTGACACTTTCTGATACATCTCAGAATCCTCCTTTTATCATTTTCAAAAAGCGGTTTATATATAAAAAGGAATGTGCCTTGGCACATTCTCGCGCCTGCGGTGGTCGCTTGCGACATCTACCTTATACGCCGCAGTGTGCATCCCCGCGGAGCGTTTTTTAATTTACAGGAAAGCAATTTCTTGTAAATCAAAAAAGCCCTCATCCCTGTAACAGGACGAAGGCTACATTACCATCGTTGTACCACCTCTTACAATGTACGGGCTCTTCACCGATACACCTTCCCTTTAACGGCGGAACAACCGGCATCTCCTACTGCCCGCAGGTTTCAGAGTGCAACTCAGGAGTGATGTTCATCTGACCGACCGGCACCGGGCTTCCACCTTCCCCGGCTCGCTGAGGCTTTCAGGCACAGACTACTGTCTCCGTCTTCGTTTTTACTAACCTTCATTATATATACCTTACAAAGCGGTTGTCAAGGAATTTTACTGTTTTTCAAGGGTAAATTTCGCTTTGTTTGCTGTCGTACTGTCTGTGCCGATGAAAACTTCAAAGACGCCTGCTTCGCTCTCGAAAATATGATTTTCGCTCAGGAAACGAAGCTGTGGTTCTGTGATCGTAAATTCCACGCTTGTCTCCTCTCCCGGCTGCAGGGTAACTTTCCGGAAATCTTTCAGTTCTTTGACCGGGCGCACCACGCTTGCGGCAACATCGTGAAGATACAGCTGGACGGTTTCGGTTCCGGCACAGGTTCCTGTATTTTTTACGGTTACTGCTGCCTGGATGCTTTCTCCGTCTTTCATGCTGTTTTTATCCAGAGAGACTTCGGAAACAGCAAATGTCGTGTAACTCAGACCGTAGCCGAACGGATACAGCGGTTTGTTCGGGATGTCCAGATATTTGGAACGGAAACGGTCTTTGTCTTTGCCTTCCACATGCGGACGGCCGGTCGCGTACTCGTTATAATGTACCGGAACCTGTCCCACACAGTACGGGAAGCTCATCGGCAGTTTTCCGGTCGGGTTGTAAGCGCCGTACAGAACATCTGCGATTGCTCCGGCTCCCTCTGTTCCAGGCATCCACACTTCCAGGATGGCTTTTGCCTTTGCTTTGATGGCACGGATATCTAACGGACGACCGGAGAACAGAACCACGATGATATTCTCATTCACTTCTGCTACCCTATCCAGAAGTTTCTGCTGGATCTCCGGAATCTGGATATTCGCATTGCTTGTCGCCTCACCGGACTGCAGGCGGTCTTCACCGATACAAAGTACTACTTTTTTGGCTCCGGCTGCTGCCTTTACTGCCTCTTCCAGCATCTGTACCTCTTCCTCCGGTGTGCTCGGAGACGTCTGTGCTCCCTCGGTAAATCCTTCCAGAACCACATCTGCGCCAAGCATCGGGGATCCCTGTGCAAAGACTGCATGCTCTGCCAGATCTTCCTGTTTCAGCATTTCCTCGATCGTCTTTACATCTTTTGCTTCTCCGATGATCGACCAGGATCCCATCAGGTTTCTGGAGTTTACATAAGGTCCGATGTATGCGGTTTTTTCGTTTTTGTTCAGTGGCAGGATATTCTCTTCATTTTTCAGCAGAACGAAGGATTTTCTTGCCGCTTCTCTCGCCAGTCTGCGGTGTTCTTCACACAGGATCACCTGTTTTTCTTTCTCCTCATCGGCATCTTTATACGGATGTTCGAACAGTCCCAGCTTGTTTTTCAGCTCCAGGATCCGCATACAGCACTCGTCTACCAGATCCTCGGAAATTTTTCCTTCTTTCACCAGACGGCACAGGTTGTCGCTGTAGATTCCTGTCATCATGTCAATATCTACGCCTGCTTTCGCCGCACGGATCGCTGCTTCTTCCTTGTCGGCACAGTAACCGTGGTAGATCATTTCCTCGATTGCTGCCCAGTCAGAGATCAGCACGCCGTCAAATCCCAGTTCATCACGCAGAATATCGCGCATCAGTTTCTTGCTGCCCGTAGCCGGCACGCCGTTCAGGGTATTGAACGATGTCATCACAAGTGCAGCTTTCGCATCGATTCCAGCCTTGTAAGACGGCAGATAAAACTCCTGGAAAGTATGCTCGGACAACTCTACCGTATTGTAATCTCTTCCTGCGGTCGGTGCACCATATCCTGCAAAATGCTTCACGCATGCGCCGATCCGGTATTCCTCGCTCAGATCCTCTCCCTGGAAACCATGTACCATGCTTTCACAAAAACGGCTGTTCAGATACGGATCCTCACCGGTGGATTCCATCACACGCCCCCATCTGGCATCACGCACCAGATCAGTCATCGGGGCAAAGGTCACATGCAGACCACTGACGGATGCCTCTTTCGCTGCGACAGCAGCGCATTTTTCTGAAAGTTCCGGCTCAAAAGTTGCTCCCTGTCCCAGCGGGATCGGAAATACGGTTTTGTAGCCGTTGATAATATCCAGCATAAACAACAGTGGAATGTGATGCGGGTGTTTTTCCATGTAGGCTTTCTGGATCTTTTTCACCGTCTCCGCACCCATCGATCCGATCACCGAACCGGACAGTGCGATATTTTCTTCGGTAAATCCCATCTCTGCCATCGGTCCTGTGATCACCGTATCGTCATCAAAAAATCCGCCGACTACCTGGCTCATCTGATTGACCTTTTCTTCCAGTGACATATCGTTTAATAAAGCGGTTAACTCCTCGTTTGTCATTTCTCTTCTCCTTTTATTTTTTCTGATGTTGATTTCCATAATACTGTGTCTGAAAATGTTTTCGTACTCTCACAGCATATCTATTTGTACTCACTATATAACAATCCAACCGTAATTTGCAAGTCCTGTTGTTACTGTTCTCTCCGTTCCCGGCAACACGCTTTTTGCGCTCTGTTTCTTACAATTTGACCGTTCCCGCGCTTTTTGTCGTATTTTACCTGTGGCTATGGTATAATAGATGAGATTGGGGTCTGGACCCCTGTATTTTATACAGTAACAAATCATGTAAAAGGAGTTTTTTATGAAGAGACAATTCTACCGCCGCCGCCTGCTGGCGCTGTCGACGGCTGTTTTACTGGGACTTTCCAGTCTGTTTCCATCCATAGCTGGTGCAACGGAGATTACCGCTGAAGAACCGGCAGTGACGGACACCGTCGATCCTGCTGCTTCCACGGACACTTCGGATCCTGCTTCTGCTGATACCGTGGAAACCGCAGACGGGGAAACAACCGAAGAAACCACTGAACCGGAACGCCTGGAGCCGGATGCCTACTTTGAGCCGATCCAGTCCAACGATACCGCCGACTGGCCGCAGGGACCTGCCGTATGGGCAGAATCCGCCGTGGTGATGGATCTCGACAGTGGGGCTTTCCTGTATTCCAAAAATATGGATGACACCAAGTATCCTGCCAGTATCACCAAGATTCTTACCACATTGATCGCGATTGAACACTCGCGTCCTTCCGAGAAAGTAACCTTCTCGGCAAATGCGGTCTATGGCATCGAACAGGGCAGTTCCAATATCGGTATCCGGCTGGGAGAAAATTTGACCATGGAAGATTGCCTCTACGGTATGATGCTTGAATCCGCCAATGAGGTGTGTGTTGCCGTGGCGGAACATATCAGCGGCAGTGTGGATGCATTCGTGGAACTGATGAATCAGAAAGCGGCTTCCCTGGGATGTACGAACACGCATTTTACCAATCCAAACGGTCTTCCGGACGAGAATCATTACACAACGGCACATGATATGGCGCTGATCGCACAGGCGGCATACAATAACGCCACTTTCCGCAAGGTCTGTCAGACCACTACCTACTGCATCGGAACCACCAACAAATGTGGGGAAAAACGATGGCTGAGCAACCATCACAAGATGCTCCCGGACAGAGATTATACGTATGAGGGATGTACCGGAGGAAAAACCGGATTTACCCAAGCAGCGTTAAACACGCTGGTCACTTACGCCGAGCGGGATGGCAGACGGCTTGTATGCGTTTCGCTTCGAACCAACGGAAGACAGATTTATACGGATACGGCTTCCCTTCTCGATTACGGATTCAATAATTTCCAGAATTATTCGATCTTTAACCGGAAAACCTGGGCAGATGCAAAGATGTTGTACCCATCGCTGTACTTCGGACAGCCCGAGACAGTTGCAAATCTCCGCCCGACCTGCACGGTAACGCTGCCGGCCGGCATGGATCTGTCCTCTGTAGAGACCACCTGCAACCCGGGAGACGGAACCCTCTGCCGCAGCTATACATACAACCAGTATCCGGTAGGCTGCGAATCCATCCCGGACACTGCGATCCAGGCACTGTTACACAGTGAACCCACAAACATCTGCAAAAAGTCCGGGAGCGCTGCTGCATCTGATCTTGGAAATTCCGCAAAAGAAACAGCTTCCGGTATTTTTCAGAAAATACTCGCATTTGTCGCTCCTGTGGGCACGGTGATTACTTCTTTTGTCACCTCTGTCTTTACAGCTGTCCCCTGGTATTACTTTGCACTGGGCGGTGCGTTGTTTCTGATCATCATTATGGAGATTGTGCTTGCGATGAAGAAAAAGAAGAAACGGAAGAAAAAAAAACATCCAAAAAGAAAAACGTAAAATAAAGAAACAGGCAGATATGAATTCATAAAATCATATCTGCCTGTTTCTTTGCATCGTATACCAATAATTATTTCTTATCCACTTTTCTTCTGCAATCTATTTTTCAATCGTTACCTGATTTACGCCAAGGATCTTTGAAATCATTGCATTCTGTATGTTTTCCTTTATCTATCTATCATAGAACGACAAATCTCTTTTTTCGTATTTTACACTCCGATTAAATCTCTTTGCCTTTCGTTCCAATGACATGTACCACAAACGGAATAAACAGTGTGATCAGTGCTGCATAACCGAGGTAAGCATATCCTTTCTTGACAACTGTCATCAGACCGAACTGTGCAATCGCGAAAGCCAGGAAGGTAAAGATTGCAGTGAAGACTGCGTTTCTTGCCAAATGGCCTTTTGCTTTTTTCTCTTTGCTGTCCATGCGGCGTTCCATCGCGTTAACGCAACGGGTTACAATACCGGAGATCATGTTTACGGCTGTGGAGATAGCGCCGAGGATGATCAGGATCGAGATGATCGGTGTCAGGATACCGGCACCTACACCATTCTGTACCAGAACCAGCATAGGAACAGATGCGGTTGCCAGCTCTGCCACGTAGGCGATGGCCAGCAGACCGAAGATGGAAAGTTCCATGGCCAGGAAGTTGCAGATGAACATCCAGATGGCTGCTTTGTTGATCTGTTTTACATCGGTAACATCTTCCATATGCTGGTACATAACAGATACCGATGCCAGCTGGAAGAAGAAATACAGGACTGCAGACCACAGTGCCGGACCGAATGCACCGGTCTCAGACGAGATCACCGGCATCTCTCCGGAAGTCATGCGCCCGATGGAGGCTGTGATATCACCCCACTGTGCGATGATATTCGGAACCAGTACCAGTACCAGACCGATGATGATCAGCACACTCAGAGTAGAAGCACATTTTCTTACGACATTGGTTCCATACAGAGCAATGAAGAAGATAAATGCTGCGATGATCAGTGTACATACCCAATATGGGATGCCAAACAGTGTCTGTAAGGTAGAACCTCCGGTTGCAAATGCTGCAGCGGATGCGGTACCGATCATGATCAGGTAACAGATCTCATACAGGTTGGACATCACGTGGCGGGTCTTACCATACAGGCTGTCTGAAAAACTTCTGTAGTCGTATGTTTTGTGTTTGTATGCATAACGCATGCCATACCAGAAAAACAGTGCATATAAGCCCTGTGTGACCAGTGGCAGGATCAGACACCAGATACCGTAATTAATAAAGTACTGATAGATCTGTGCGCCGGATGCGAATCCGCCGCCGAACTGTGTGGTAAATGCCACGAACGCAAGTCCCATCGCCAGAGGCATCTTACTTTTATCGACCAGTAATGATTTTTTCTCACTCATACTTTCTTTCCCCCGATTTCCTTTATTGTCGGAATATTTCTGATTATTTATTAAACTCGATCACCTTACCCGGATTGAGGATCAGTTTATCATCAAACGCCAGCTTGATGGATTTGTACAGCTGGATCATCCGCGGTCCCACGAACTCTTCCAGGAATTCCAGACGGCCGTTTCCGATACCATGCTCTCCGGATAACTGTCCGCCCAGTTCTTTGGACAGTGCATACAGCTCTGTCAGGCTGGCGTGGGTTGCTGCCTTCCACTCTTCGTCGCTCATCTCCGGTCCGCGAAGCATCTCGGTATGAATATTTCCGTCTCCACAGTGACCACACGGCTCTACCCGGATGCCATGCGCGCTGGCGATCTTTTTCGCTGCCTTTACATACTCGGCGATTCGTGCTCTCGGGACAACCACATCACACTCTTCCTGTGCCACAGAATCCGCTTTCATGCCTTCCAGGATACCGCCACGCACGCTCCATACCGCTCCGGCACGTTCCGGAGTTCCGGCGATCGCACAGTCCAGAGCTCCGTTTGCCAGTGCTGCCTCTGCAGCAGCTTCTACGGCACTGTCAAGTTCCTGCTTACTCGAAGCATCGTACATGACGATCAGAACTGCCTCACCCTCTTTCACCGGAAACATTTTGTTCAGGTTCCGCTCTACAATGTCTATCAATTCTCGCTCAAGGAATTCTATCGCAGTCGGTACAAACGGCAGTTCCAGTACCTTCGGAACCATGTCCGCACACTCTTCCAGGCTCTTAAACGGCATAACCAGCGTACAGGTACAGGTCGGTGACGGAAGCAGTTTTAATGTTACTTCCGTCAGGATACAAAGGGTTCCCTCGGAACCGATGATCAGGTCTTTTATATCGTAACCGGTTGTATTTTTCACGACATTCGATGAAAAATTCATGATCGATCCGTCCGGCATAACCGCCTCGATACAGCGGACAAAATCTCTCGTCAGTCCGTAGCGGACCGCTTTCATACCACCGGCATTTGTGATAACGTTACCACCGATGGACGCTGTCTTTTCCCCCGGATCCGGCGGGTAGAACAGTCCGCCTGCTGCGGCTGCCGCCTGAATATCAATCAACAGTGCACCCGGCTGGGCGGTGATCGTCTGATTCTTCCGGTCGATCGGGAAAATCTTGTTCATCCGCATGACAGATAACATGATACCGCCGTATTTGCAGGTAGCTCCTCCTGCCAGGCCGGTTCCCGCTCCACGGCAGACCACCGGGATATTTTCTTTATACGCATATGCCATAATGGCTGATACTTCTTCTTTGTTCACAACTTCCACGTACAGATCCGGCTGATACACGCCGTACTCCGGCATCTCATCCCGATAATATTCGCTGGCGATCTCCTCTCCCACCCATACACGGTCAGGAGCGGTGACAGAACGGATATAGTCACAATCCTGGGAAGTCATTTTCTTATAAGGGTATGCCATGACTTAGTCCTCCTTCTGTTTTTTTGCCAATGCTGTCAGTTCCGGGACAACCTGGTATAAATCATCTACGATACAGTAATCTGCCACACCGAAGATCTGTGCCTGTGGATCTGTGTTGATCGCTACGATACATTCCGATCCGTTCATACAGGAGGTGAACTGGATCGCTCCGGACACCCCGCAGGTGATGATCAGTTTCGGCCGCACGGTACGGCCGGACAGACCGATCTGATGCGCCGTATCGCCAAATCCGTTTTCCACCATCGGACGGGTAAAGGCCAGCTGACCGCCAAGGGCTTCTGCCAGTTCCCGGCACATTTCCACATCTTTTTCATTTCGTACGCCACGGCCTGCTACCACCAGCACATCCTCTTCTTCCAGGCTCTTGACTTTATCGATCACCTCAGAAGAAAGGATCTTGATTCTCGATTCTGCCATCTTTTCATTGACCGGACAGACAACCACTTCGCCGTGCGGGTTCGCTACCACTTCAGCTTTATCCATGACTTTATATCTCACTGTCGCAAACTGTGGTCTGGACTTTGTGATTCCGATCTGTGCCATGATATTGCCGCCAAATGCAGGACGGACCTGGATCATATCGGTATTCGGTTTGATATCCAGTGTGGTACAGTCTGCGGTCAGGCCGGTATGGAAACGGGTCGAGAGTCTCGGTGCCAGGGAACGTCCCAGTGCGGTTGCTCCGATCAGTACAGAACTCGGTTTATTTGCCGCGATACAGTCTGCCACTGCATCTGCATAGCAGTCTGCCCGAAATCCTTCAAATCCCGGATCTTCATATACATACACATGGTCCACACCATAAGGAAGCAGCTTCTCGGCATTTTCTTTCGTTCCTTCGCCGCCTACGATCACACAGTTGACTTCGTAACCGACTTTTCCTGCCATCTTTCTGGCTTCTCCCACAAGTTCGTAGGTCACCGGATGGATCTCTCCACGCTCCTGTTCCACATAGATCAGGAAGTTTTTCCAGTCATCTTTGTGAAATGCTTTTGCTTTCTGCTCAAACTGTATGGCCTTCTCCGGACAGTTTCTCACACAGAGACCACACATACGGCAGCTTTCGCTGACTACGATTCCCGCTCCCTCTATGGTCAGCGCACCAAAAGGACATTTTTCCACGCAGATTCCGCAGAGACTGCATTTGTCTGCATCAAATTTCATAAATTCCATATGTATCTGTTCCTCCTATATGATCTTCTTTCCGGTTAAGATAGAAAAAAGTTCCTCTGCTTTTTCCTTCGCACTGCCTTCCAGATAGACCTGTTTTTCTTCTTCCGGCGGTGCAAACATACGCTCTACAGAGGTAGGAGATCCTACCAGACCATATCGGCTCAGATCCTGATCCGGCATATTCTCAAAGCTCAGGATACGGATCGGACGGTCTGCGGTTGCTTTTTTTAGCAGATAGGACGGCAGACGCGGTACACAGGTATCTTTGTCGATTGTCAGAAGACACGGATACGGTATCTCGGATATCTGAGATACACTGACCAGATCCTGACGGACCTGAATGGCTTTCTCATTCACATCCACGATCTCTGCCACCCATGCAGCATGCGGAATCGTCAGATGTTCTGCGATCGCCGGTCCTACCTGGGCGGTATCGCCATCGGTTGTCTGCCTTCCGCAGATGATCAGATCCGCTCCGCCGATCACCTGAATCCCCTGCGCCAGCGCGTAAGAGGTGGCAAGCACATCGGCTCCCGCGAATTTTCTGTCGGAGAGGATGACCGCATTGTCGGCTCCCATCGTATAGGCATCGCGCATCATTTCCTCTGCCTGCGGCGGTCCCATCGTCAGTACCGTTACGGTTCCTCCCACTTTTTCACGGATCTGAAGGGCTGTCTCCAACGCGAACAGATCGTAAGGATTGGTCCTGGTCTCCCCGGACATTCTCTTCATGGCACCGGTTTCCGGATCAATATCCACCTTGGAACTCGCCGGTACCTGTTTCATACATACTACGATTTTCATACTTTCTACTTCTTTCTTCACTTTCTCGCTTCAACGCTTTAAACGGTTGTATTATTATAACATCATCTGATTAAATTGTCGAGGTTTTCAGGACAATTTGCGCAGATAGATTATTCTATCTACTTTTTTCGTTCGTAAAACATGGGCTAAAGCCTGTTGCCCGCGCAAATTCAAAAAGTTCCCGAACAGACCATCTCTTTATGAGATTCTTATTCTGTCCGAGAACTTTTACTCTTAAATATTATGTAAACTTATATTTGATGTTTCTATATCCCTTTGTTTTTCGTACTCCGCTTCCGTCTGCTTCCCGCACCGGATCTTCCGGAACACACCTGCAAATTGACACTCCTGTTTTATTTTTCCTGAAAGAATTCAATTTCTTCTCCTGTCGGTCCGTTACAGAATGCCACACGAACCGGAAATTCCGGCTGAGACGGGATCACGATGTCTTTTGGCTCTACGGTGATCGGATATCCTGCTTCACGGACTGCTTTCACACATCCGTCCACATCATCCGTCTTCAGTGCAAAATGCCGGATGCTTCCCTGAGGCAGCTGTCCCTCAGCATCGGTAAAGACTTCCACCAGGCCTGCACCCGTATCAAACATAAAGCCTTCAAGTTCCGGTTCTCCCCAGGAACGGATTACAGGCATACCCAGCACTCCCTGATAAAATTCTTTTACTTTTTCAATCTCCGATTTTTCGCATCGGATACATACATGATGAATTCCCTGTACCAACATATTATTTTTCTCCTTTCTTACGGGCCCGTCTTTTTCTTTTGATTTCTTCTTTTTTGGTCCGTATCTCCATGGCTTCCTCTTCCGTGGTATATTTCATGGTCTTTACCGCAAAGACTCTGCCCTGCTCCGTCTTCTTCATCCGGATCTTGCCCTTCATCCAGCCATGTACCGGACAGTACGCCAGGCAGTAATAATTCTTCTGCCCCGCCGCAAACCACCGGATCTTTTTGCGGATATTTTTTCTGCACAGATGACAGCGGCTGCTGGTGATCTCCTTATCCGCCATGGCTTCTTCTTTGGAGTCAAATTCCCGGGAAATAAATTTTTCATACCCCGGATAAAAGACTTTGATCTCTTCTTCCTTCCGTTTCGGATTCTGATAACAGTCAATAGAATAAAACGTGTCCACGATCTCGCTTCGGAGCCGCATCAAAACCTTTGCCGTATACCAGGAATCCGCCAGTGCCCGATGAAATTCCTGCTGTTTTTCAATCTCCAGTACATCCACGGCATATTCCAGAGACCTTCTGCTGTCTCCGTCCTCCCGGTCGATACTGAATAATTTTTGCACATCCAGATAACGGATCGGTCCTTTTAAAAGCTGCAGGATGCCGTAGTATTTCATGTTTCGCTGCAGTTCCAGCAGATCGGAATTGCCCCAGCTGCAAAAAAGGGCATCCTCACCGCACCATTTCAAGAATTCTTTGACAGCACGGTAAAAAGGAATCCCTTCCCGTTCCAACAGTTTCATATCCATCTGGATGATCTCTCTGGTACGGTGATGAAGTTTCTTATATACCCGCGGCTGTATCAGTACCTGATACTGGTCTATGATCTGTCGCTCACTGTTCAGTTTTACTGCTCCGATCTCAATAATCTCAAAGGGAATTCTTTCATTTTCCTGGCCTTTTCCGTAAGGACACTGATTCCACTCCAGATCAAAGACAATATAATTCATAAGTGTCGTTCCTTCCTTTTTCCTCTATCTGCAAGTATAATGTATTCTTTCTGTATGGTCAACCTGTTGTTACAGGATGTTGCGGTCACTCCATTCACAGCAGCTACAGAATTTCTCTGACCCTGCACACAGAATTTTCATTTGATTTTTCTCCTTTTTTTTGCCATACTGAGTTCAGAAAAATATATGTTATCCATAACCGGAGGTGTATGTTTTATGCGATTACTGATAGCAGAAGATGAAAAATCCCTGTCCCGGGCTCTGGCTGCCATTCTGACCCGGAATAATTATTCTGTGGATACGGTCTATGACGGAGAAGCCGCCCTTGAATATCTGGAAGCCACCAATTATGACGGGCTGATCCTCGATGTGATGATGCCGAAGATGGACGGCATCACCGCCTTAAAGACTCTTCGTGCCCGGGGTAACACAACCCCTGTGCTGATCCTGTCCGCAAAATCGGAGATTGATGATAAAGTTCTCGGTCTCGACAGCGGTGCGAACGACTATCTGACCAAACCGTTCGATGCAAAAGAACTCCTCGCCCGGATCCGCGCCATCACCCGGATCCAGAACATCGGTACCAGTTCCCAGATCACCTACGGCAATATCACCCTGGACTGCGCGACTTACGAGCTGTCCTCGGCTTCCGGTTCCTTTAAGCTGGCGAATCGTGAATTTCAGATGATGGAGCTGCTGATCGCCAATCCCACCCATCTGATTCCGACTCAACGGTTTTTGGAAAAAATCTGGGGATATGACAGTGATGTGGAGATCAATGTGGTTTGGGTGTATATTTCTTATCTTCGCAAAAAACTGGATGCCCTCGGTGCTACGATCCAGATCAAAGCTGTCCGTAACGCCGGATATTTTCTGGAGGAAAAAGCATGATTCGAAAATTACGGAAAAAACTGATTGCCGTATCTATGGTATCGCTGTGCATTGTTCTTTTTTGTATCTTTGGATTTGTCGGGATCCTGAACTATCAGAAAATGGTCTCGGATGCCGATCATACGTTGTCTATTCTGGCAGATAATGACGGAACGTTTCCGAAACCGAAAAATGACGAACCAGATCACGCAGGTAAATTGCCTGACGCAAAGGATCCCTCTCAACCGGATCCATCCAGCCAGGATGCCGGTTCTGCTTCTTCGGCATCCGATTCGTCGACGAACTCCGATCCGTCCGCAGATACAGACCCCGGCAATCTCAAAAACAGTGGGAAGAGTGGAAAACCGTCCGACCTCCCGGAGTCAAAACAACCCTCCGGGAACCCGAAAGACTCCCCGGAGCTTCCCTTCGAATCCCGATATTTCTCTGTCCTGCTCGACAGCAACGATGCTTCTGTCCTGTCCACCGATACCGGCATGATCGCCGCCGTTGATGAAGATACGGCTGCTGCATATGCAACCTCTATTTTTAAGAGCGAAAAAACAAAAGGATTTCTCCACAACTACCGATATACCACCGTCACCTCAGACAGCGGTACCCGTGTGATCTTTCTGGACTGTCAGCGAACGCTTTCGTCCTTCCACACACTGGTCTTTACCAGCGTAAGTGTGTGTCTGATCGGTATGCTTCTGGTTTTACTTTTGATGTTTCTGCTGTCCGGTTACATCATCAAACCGTTTATCGAGAATCACGAAAAACAGAAACAGTTTATCACCGATGCCGGACATGAGTTGAAAACCCCGCTGACCATCATCAATGCAGATGCGGAGATTTTAGAGATGGATTATGGACAGAATGAATGGCTGGCAGATATTCAGGAGCAGACAAAACACCTGACTTCCCTGACCAATAACCTGATCACACTCTCCCGGATGGAAGAGGAACGCACCCGGCTGCAAATGATCGATTTCCCATTCTCGGATGTGGTAGAAGAAACGGTACAGTCTTTTCAGGCACTTGCCCGCACACAGAACAAGACTTTTGAAACTTCGATCCAGCCGATGATCTCCCTGTACGGAGACGAAAAATCACTCATACAGCTGGTATCGATCCTGTTAGATAACGCGATGAAATACTCCACTCCGGAAGGCGAGATTTTCCTTCGTCTTGAAAAAGCAGGAAACAACGTGAAACTTTCTGTATACAACACCGCCGACTCCATCGACCGTGAACAGCTGCCACACCTGTTCGACCGTTTTTACCGGACAGATAAGTCCAGAAACTCCCGGACCGGCGGCTACGGTCTCGGACTCTCCATCGCTGCTGCCGTGGTCAATACCCATAAAGGAAAAATCACAGCAGCCACGCAGGATGAACACTCTCTGCTGATCACTGTGACGCTTCCGTTGAAGACGCAAGGACGCTAGAGCGTGTCTGAAAAATCATTTCCGCAATCTGCAAGCCCCACTTTGCAGTATATTTTACCCTCATTCGGTTGTCGTGCCAGATTTTTAATTCTTTTATCTGACAGGCAACTGGCATTTTATAATTTTTCGTAACTATTCAGTAGCCACTATCCCGCGAGGTGTTTTGACATGAATATGTCAAAATCCCGAGACATACAAGCCAAAATGCCATCACCAAAGGTGATTTTTTATGCATTTTGGCTCGTAACTGTGAAGGTACTGAACAGTTACGATTTTTCAGACACGCTCTAGTTCCTCTAAGAACCGTTCCCCATATTTCTCATACTTCGCCTCACCTACACCGGACACTTCCAGCATGGAAGCCCGGTCGGTGGGTTTTTTCACGCACATATCAATCAACGTTTTATCACTGAATACGATATACGGCGGCACTTTCTGTTCTCCGGCGATCGTAAGGCGAAGCTGACGCAGCCGCTCAAATAGCTGCCAGGAGGCAGCATCCAGATCTTCCGTAAGCCCGGCGCGTTTCCGGATCTTTTTCCCGCTGCCATCCGTTTTCGTCTTTTTCTCCTTTGGTTTTGAGAATTTCATCACGATCTTCTCATCCTCCTCCAGAAAATCCTCGCCCTTTTCTTCCAGATGAATCAGCGCATATTTGTCCGGTGTCGCCCACAGATACCCCTGTGCCAGAAGTTCCCCGATGATCTCCTTCAGGCGCGGCTCGGTAGTCTGTTTCTGTTTTCCATAACTTTCCACATCTTCCAGCCCATACGATTTTACTTTCGCATTCTGACTTCCCCGGAGGACCGCTGCGATTGTTCCCGCACCGTAATTTCTCGGCAGTTCCGTGATACATTCCATAATATCCCGGCAAATCTCCGTCACATCCTCCTCCACATACTCATGGAGGCAGTTCGAACAGTTTTCACACCGCCTCGGTCCTTTCTCACCGAAATATTTCAGGATAAAACCACGCAGACAGTCTTTCGTCGTACTGTAAAACGTCATCATCCGCAGACGCTCGGCATCCCGCTCCCGGACTGCTTCCGCCTCGTCCCGGTCCATATCTTCCCGAAGATCCTTTTCCTCTAACAAAAACTGATTGATCCGGACATCCTGTGGGGAATACAGCAGGATACACTCCGCCCGCTCCCCGTCACGCCCGGCTCGTCCCGCTTCCTGATAGTAATTTTCCATGCTCTGCGGCATATTATAATGTACCACATACCGGACATTTGACTTATCGATCCCCATACCAAATGCATTCGTCGCCACCATCACCGGCTTTTCATCAAAAATAAAAAGATCCTGATTGCGCTTTCTCTCTTCCGCAGAAAGCCCCGCATGATATCTGGTCGCCGGTATATCTTCCATCTGTAACATCGTGCATACCTCTTCCACGTTCTTTCTGGTCGCACAGTAAACAATCCCGCTCTCCGTCCGGTGTTCCTTCACATAATCCAGCAGCTCCGCCTTCTTATTCCCTGTCCGCACCTCAAAATAAAGATTCGCCCGGTCAAACCCCGTCACCAGCACCTTCGGACTCCGAAGCCCCAGCACACACAAAATATCGTCCCGCACCTGCTCCGTTGCCGTCGCCGTAAACGCACTCACCACCGGCCGCACCGCCAGCTGATTCACAAACTCCACAATATTCAGATAACTCGGCCGGAAATCCTGTCCCCACTGGGAAATACAGTGTGCCTCATCCACCGTCACCATACTGATCTGCACCCTCTGTGCAAAATCAAGAAACAGCGGCGTCAGCAACCGTTCCGGTGCCACATAAATAATCTTATACCGCCCCTGCACCGCATATTCCATCGCCTTATAAATCTGACCTTCCGTAAGCGAACTGTTAATATACGCCGCATGAATCCCGGCCTCATTCAGCGCCCGCACCTGATCCTTCATCAAGGAGATCAACGGAGAAATCACAACCGTAATCCCCGGCAAAAGCAACGCCGGAACCTGATAGCAAATCGACTTCCCCGCCCCCGTAGGCATAATCCCCAGAACATCCCTCCCGGATAAGATCGCCCCGATCAGATCCTCCTGCCCGTTCCGGAACCCGTCATACCCGAAATATCGTTTCAATACTTCATACATATCCATATATTATTTTACTTTTCCTTTCCTGATCTACCAGACAAAAGAAGACTCCTTTCTCACCTGTAACCTCTCTAAGAGGCTGTTCACAGCGACTTAATCAGAATACAGCCCAAATCCCTTTCCGTACTGACCTTCACTCGCATGTCTCAGATTTTATCATATCCACAACAAAACGCCTCGCAGGATACCACCTGTAAACAGTGGTTACACATTCTTCTCCCGCCGCCAACACCCAGAAAGCCCACACTGACCCGGTAAGGTCAGACAGCCTTTTGCTGGCGTTCTTAGCCAGGATGAGATCCAGCGTTTACGGAAACTTAGGCGCGAAGCCTTTGCTGAGCGTCTTAGTTGCAGTTAACGCTTAGCTCAGCTTGGCGTTGCCAGCGGTTGTCTGACCTTACCGGGTCAGTGCGGGCTTTCGTCTGTGCAGCCAGTCTTTCGTCCATGCAGGCAATATCTCACTTTACCAACTCCTGCCTTTCATCAAACCAAACCCGATCCCCTTCATTAATATCTCTGTCATACAACATCTGATCCCTCTGCCGAACGATTTTTACATCCCCGTCCTCGTCCTCCAGCCGAACCACCGCCATCACCGGATCTCCCTCTTTCCGCTCCTCGCAGCCAAAATCCACATCTTCCTCTATCCGTAACACTCTATAATTCATAATCCGTATTTTCCCTATATTAAAACCCTTAACTATTTATTATTCATATGCTATAATATCACGCCCCCAACCCCTTTACAAGAAAGAATCCAAACACATCAAACCACAACTATGAGAAACACGCTTTGCGAGTTTCTCAAGTTATCGCGGCAGTCGCCAAGGTCTCATGCAAGCATGGACTTTGGCTCGTTGCTTGCATAAAAAAAGTACGAACCATACCGCTTACTTTCAAACGATACACTTCGCACTTCTCTCCTGCTACTGTGATAACCATGTCTTTTTTCCTTTATGTCTCTCTATACTCTTGTCAGATCTGTTCTTCGATCCAGCTGTTTAAATCTGCCTGTTTCAGTGCACCCACTTTCCGGTCTTTCACCTGTCCGTCTTTAAAGAGGATCAGGGTCGGATTGGACTGCACTTCATACTGCTCTGCCAGTTCCACATCAAAGTTCGTATTTACCTTATATACCTTGATCTTATCTTCATAATCATCTTCCGCATTTCCTAAAACCGGCGCCAGTTTTTTGCACGCCACACAGGAATCGGAATAAAAATCCACCAGAACCGGAAGCGATTCGTTCAATACTTTCTCTTCAAAATCTGCTTTGCTTACCCGTACTGCCATTACTCTTCCACCTTTCTTACATACATGGTGTAAGTGCCGTCTTCGTTATCGGTTAATTTCAGGACTTTGTGTCCTTCCTCTTTCATACTTCGCGGAACATTCTGTACCGGTTCTCCGTCGTTCATGCGGACAGCTAGGACTTCTCCATCCTCCAGCTCTTCGATGGCAACTTTTGCCTTTACGAATGTCAGGGAGCATACTTTATCGGTAATATCAACCTCATCGGTTACTTCAAAATCTAATTCAGCCATGATGGTTCTCCTTTCACTGTCCCTCGTACGCTTCTTTCAACTGTTTGCGGAAATCTTCCTCTCTCACAGTAACGCGTCCTCTCGGATCATCCTGCGGATCGTTATTTTTATTTCAATTTTGATACCGGATTGTTCCGTACTTTGTACTCTCACAATCCTCAAAAACATTCGTAATCCACTCATTTTTCTTCGAAAAATGGCTGTTTACTCATATCTAACCTTTTGACTCTGTATCGTTTACATATTCAGCCACCGCTGTCGCTGCGTTGGCTCCGTCGGAAACCGCTGTCACTACCTGGCGCAGTTTCTTTGTTCTGGCATCTCCTGCCACATACAGTCCTGCCAGACTGGTTTCTCCGGTTTCATTCGCTTTCACATAGCCTGCCGGATCCAGTTCCACCAGATCCTTTACCAGTGCCGTCTGTGGGACCGATCCGAAGGCTACGAATACGCCATCTACATCGATCACTGTTCCGTCTTCCAAAGCAACACCTGTCACTTTCGCTTCTCCGGTGATTTCTTTCACCTGGTGTTCCAGTACAAATGTGACATTCTCTTTTTCTCTCAGCTTTTCTACCGTGGCAGCTGCACCGCGAAACTCTTTTCTTCTGTGGATCACATACACCTGCTCTGCCAGACCTGCCAGATAACCGGCATCATCCAGTGCGGTATCTCCGCCGCCGAGCACGGCGACTTTTTTACCCCGGTAAAAAGATCCGTCGCAGATTGCACAGTAGGAAACACCTTTTCCCGCATATTCCTTCTCTCCCGGAATATCGGCTCTCCGCGGGGACGCTCCCGCTGCATAGATCACGGTTTTTGATTCGATCGCAGAATCGTCTGCGAAGGTGATCTGAAACTGTCCGGACGCTTCTTTCTGGATTTTAGTCACTTCCTGTTCCAGAAACTCAACCCCGAGTTTTACGGCATGTTCCCGGAAAGTTTCTCCCAGGTCGTATCCGCTGATCCCGGGCAGTCCCAGGTAGTTGTCTACCCGACCGCTCTCTGCGATCTGTCCGGTTCCTTCATATTCTTTTTCTATCACTATAGCTGACAGGTTCGCCCGCTTTGCATAGATCGCTGCGCTTAAACCTGCCGGGCCGCTGCCGATGATACTTACATCATATACCATATCTTTCGTTTCCTTATTATTCTTCTTTCAGATCGCCCTTCTTTACAGAAGCCACGCAGAAGTCCAGTCTCTCTTCATCACTGTCTTCATCGTCCCCATTCATGCCTGTTACGCTGGATCGGTTCGGATCCACACCTGCGACTACAGTTACCTTTCCGGTTCCTGCTCCTTTGGATGCTCCCGGTACACGGAAGGTTTCCACATCCAGCGGCTCGATAGATACTTCTTCTGCGTGTGTTGCCTGCGGTACCCATTCGTATGGTGCGCGGTATGCACGGTAAACCATGTTCATCTTAAAGTTTCCCCCGATATTTTTAAAGTAAGGGTTCACATATTCCCATACAATCTCATGTTCCGGTGTCACTTCGATCAGATGTCCGTCTGATCCTTCGGTGATCAGTGTGTTGCCGTTTGGCAGTCGCTGTGCGGAACTGATGTAGGAGCTGTAGAACTTGGAAGCATCGGTAAATAACAGGTTTCCTGCTTCGAGTGGAGTGTACTGCCAGATGATCTCCAGTGTGATCGGGTCAAATTCCAGGACACGGGAGTAATCTCTGTGTGCGTTGTTGTTACCGGTCGGTGCGGATGGGTTCGGATTACCGTAACCACCTTCACCACCGTTATCGAATACCAGCAGATTGCCTTCTCCCGGCAGTCCCTTCGGAATCATGTGGAAATGATGCTGGCCGATGATCCATCCCAGTTTGCGAAGTTCTTTTGTTTTGGAAAAATCAGGTCCGATCTGCCATACGATCTCTCCGGTTTTCTTGCTGATGATCGCCAGAATATTTGCATTTCTCGCATCAAAGATCAGGTTATCCGGATGGAATCTCTCATCTCCCGCATCGTACCATTTGTTCTCTCCCAGAACAGATACACAGTTAATGTGCATCCAGTCACCACCGGCTTCTCCGTGAAGTCCCGGATTACGGAACAGAACATTTTTGGCAGCTTCATCAAAATCAAATTCTTCAAAATGATCAGAAGCACGCCAGCTCCACAGGATATTTCCTTCCCAGTCTACTTCGATGATCTTGTCATCGATCAGTTTTTTATCGGAAATCTCATGATTGTATACATTTTCATGTGTCAGGATGATGGTATTTCCACTGTCGGTTTTCGGTTCGCCGCCCGGATAATAATATCCGACGGTATTTCCTTCTCTCTGGTAATCGTGATGCTGTCTTGCCTGCCAGGTCGGTTCTTTTCCCGGATCTGCGATCAGCTCCGTGTGATCGAATTTCCAGACGATATTTCCATCATAATCCACCTGCACCAGATCCAGCTGATCCTGATATGCATATTTTCCACCACGTTCTCCGGTAGTTCCCATGACATACCCACCCGGAAGAATCTTGTTCGGGAATCCGCCAAGACCTGCCCACAGATTCACTTCGTTTCCGTTCATATCGATCAGAAGTGCTCCTTTTGCGGATGGATAGATGGTGTATCCGTTATACGCTTTCTCTTTGTTATATACTAAAACTCCTGTTGGAAATACAGTTGGATAACCCATATTCTTTTACCTCCTGTGGTCTGCTTTTTATGCCAGTTTTTTAATCTCTTCCTGAATGATCAGCGGATGAACCTCACCCACCAGTCTGTTTTTTATCTCTCCGTTTTTGATAAACAGCAATGTCGGTACTGCCGAGATATCAAATCTGCTCTGTAACAGTGCTTCCTGATCAATGTTGCATTTTCCGAAGAATACATCGTCTCCTTTTTCTTCGGAAAGTTTATTTAATGCACCCACCAGCTTCTTACAGTGGCTGCATGCGGTGGTATAGAACTCTACAACCACCGGTTTGTCTTTATTGATTTCCTGGTCAAAATTATTTACGTTCAGTTCCTGTATCATAACTGCGGTTCTCCTTTGTCTCTTATTCGATGGTCACATTATCCGGAAATGCGATTTTGGCCACATCGGTGTTGATAAAATCGCGGATATTGTAGTCTTTCGGGAAACTTCCGTGTTCAAATCCCCATTTTTCGATATCTTCCAGATGTGTCGTTGCTTCCTCGGAAAATCCAGGCTCAAAGCTGTAGTTTTTCCAGTTTTCTTTAAAGTCTTCTGCTTTCAGACCAAGTTTGTCTGCCAGGTATTCTGCGGATTCATCCAGATGATCGTTGATATACTGCGTACTTTCATCGACAGCCTGCAGGAACTTTGCAAGAGTGTCTGTATTTTCTGAAATATATTTGTCGGTTGACAGGAAGTAGGATCCGGTCTGAATACCGATTTCCTGGGAAGTTGCCACCTGTACCCAGCCGGCTTCTTCGATATACTTTGCTTCGGAACCGTTGGCATACACAGCGGATGCACCGCCTTTCTGGATCAGCGCCAGTCTGGTCTGAGAAGAATCGGTGTTGATCAGGTTCTGTTTGCTCTCGTCAAGGCCCAGATATTCGATGCACTTACTTGCATAGTAGTATGTTACCGTTCCTTCCTGATACATAAATCCTGCGGAACCGTCCAGGCTCTTCGGATCATCTGCGTATTTCGTATCTACATACAGGCCACCGGACAGGGCCGACTGACCACCGGAAATCTGAGAAAAGATCTGCAGGTTTGTGGCATCCAGGGTGTTTCCCAGACGGTTGACTGCTGCATAATCTGCCATCATTCCGATGTCTGCGGTTCCGTTGACTACCGCATCGATGGTATTGATACCGGCTACAAACTCTGTCGTCTGTAAGTCAATGCCGTATTTTTCAAAAATCCCCTGCCAGAGACCAATTTCTGTCGCATACTGATCAAGCTGACCGGTCATCACTGCATCTCTCACGGTCACCAGATCTCCACCGGATGAAGATGCATCGGAGGATGCTGTTTTGTCTGTTGTCTGTGTGCTGCTGTTTCCGCATCCGGCAAGTGTTCCGATAATAAAAACTGCTGCGGCTGCCAGGCTGATGATTCTTTTTTTCATAATAATGTTTCCTCCTCTTTTTAAAGCTGTTTTGTAACTATTCAGTAAGTAGTATTTCGCGAGGTGTTTTATGGTTTCTGCGAAACTGCTTTCTCCTCATATCGCAATCTCGCAGGTATTTTTCTCTTCCGGATTCCTACGCTTTTCTCACTCCGAAATGTTTTAAGAACGTACAGCCGAAAAGCTGAAGCAGACGGTCTGCAACGAATCCGATCAGTGCCAGGGTAACGATTCCTGCGAACGCCCAGGCTGTTTTGTAGTACATCTTGGAGCTCTGGATCAGATATCCAAGACCGTCATTGCCAACCAGCATCTCTGCTGCGATCACACAGATGATACTGCTGCTGAGTCCCAGCCGGATACCGGTGAAGATATTCGGAACTGCAGAAGGCAGTACCACGGTGAAAAACACTCTCAGCCGGCTGGCGCCCATACAGGATGCAGCCTCCATCAGAGAATGATCGGTAGCAACCACTCCTGCGATCGTGTTGACCAGCACCTGGAAAAATGCCGCATACAGGATCAGTGCTACTTTGGAAGTGTCATCCACACCAAACCACATCAGAAACAGAGATGTCAGTGCGATAGCCGGGATAAAGCGAAACAGGCTCAGAATCGGCTCTATGATCCAGCGGAACGGTTTGAAATGTCCGACCACCAGTCCGATCGGTACCGCAATAACTACCGCCAGTCCCCAGCCTTTCAGTACACGGCTTACGGATGCTGCGATGTCCGCCCACAGTGTACCGTTGCTTACCAGTTCCCTGATCGCTGCCCAGGTCTCTGCCGGACTTGGGAGGAAAATCTCATCATACTGTAAGGATCCCAGTCCCCAGAACAGAAAAACGATCAGCCAGGAGACGATTCCTGTTTTGATAACCTTCAAAGGCAGATCCCAACTTCCTGTCTTTTTTGTATTTGCTTTCTGTGCTGCCATGGCTTTCTGCCTCCTTCCTAGATATAATACATACTGGATATATCCAGTCCTTTGTTTGTCAGTGTTGTTGTTGTCTTATCATCAAAGACATACATCTGATTGATGACTACCCATACTTTGTCGCCGCTCTTTAACGGTCCGTTGACCAGCGGTGAATTCGTTCTCAGTGTGATGCCCCGGATATTTAACAGTACCTCAAAGTAATTACCCCGGAAAATACTCTGTTCTACGGTAGCATGTTCATAGATCGAACTTTCTTCGGTTATATCTTTCGGATTCTTGATCTCTACGAATTCCGGTCGGATGATCGCTTTCGTATCCGGTCCGATCGAATCAAATCCTTTTAATTTTCCATAATCTTCAATGATCGAAGATTTTCCGATAAACTGTGCCACAAACGGTGTCTTCGGATGCAGGTAAATCTCCACCGGATCTCCCATCTGTTCTACGCGGCCCTCGTTGGTGATGATAATCTCATCCGCCACCTCGATCGCCTCGTCCTGATCATGTGTTACGAAAATACTGGTGATTCCGATCTTATCGATCGTCTCTCTTAACCAGGTACGAAGTTCCTGTCGAACTTTCGCATCGATCGCTGCAAACGGTTCATCCAGAAGCAGTACTTCCGGATTCGGTGCCAGTGCTCTTGCAAGTGCGATTCGCTGTCTCTGACCACCGGAGAGCTGATCCGGATATCTCTTTTCCAGCCCCGGAAGCCCTACCAGATCCAGCAGCTCGGTTACTCTCTGTTTGATAAATTTCTTATCTTTCTTCTGGATCTTTAACCCATAAGCAATGTTGTCATATACCGTAAGATAAGGAAATAATGCGTAATTCTGAAATACGAATCCGATTCCTCTCTGACTCGAAGGGAGATCGTTCACCACATTTCCGTTGATACAGATATCTCCGGAATCCTGATGCTCCAGCCCGGCAAGCATTCGGAGGATCGTTGTCTTTCCACTTCCTGACGGTCCGAGAAGACCAACCAGTTTTCCTTTTTCGATTGCAAAGTTCACATCTTTCGATGCCTGAAAATCACCGAAGGATTTATTGATATTTTTTAATTCAATATACATAGCTTGTCGTCCTTTTCTCTCTCCTGTGCCTGTTTTTCGTCTTACCTATTATTCCTATCGAATTAGTATGTTGTATTTGTTGTAGAGATAATATCACTTATACGTTTTTATGTCAATAAATGTAGTTATAGGAATTTTTTAGGATTGGCTATAGGTTTTCCCTATAGCAAAAAAAGATCCCGTACAGTTTTATCCTCACCTGTACGGGATCTTTTCCATATGTTTTCTTTATTTTGCTCTCGCCATAGCCTCCTGATAATCTTTCGTATCCACGAAGATCTCTTCTTTCCAGGGGTTCTTCTTCTGTGCTTTTGCTCTCTTTAATATATAAGCAAATACGAATACGTTCACAGCAAAGGATACTACCGAGATCAGTCCCTGTGCCGTCGGACTGGCAACGGTCGGCATGGTGCTTCCCATCGCTGCTGCGATACCACCTTCTCCATAGACAGAGGTTACGGTTGTAAAGTGACTCGCATCCTGAAACAGTGGGAACACCTGCGCAAACATGCACCACAGTGCCAGGGTGTTTGCACGGTTCTGGATCCAGCCTCCTTTGTTCCACAGTGCTGCGGCAAAGGTCGGTGCCAGAAGCAGTGCCAGACCACAGTACCAGGAATGGGTCGGCAGGTTCAGGTAAGTATACTGGAAGTTCCAGACATCATAAGCCAGAACATATACCCAGATCATATCCGGCCACAGCATATCCTGTTTGTTTTTGGAAGAATAGATACCCCACCATCCGGTCATACAAACAATATTGAAAAGCCCTGCCAGACCGTTCAGTACATTCCACCAGCCGCCGTACAGCCATACGCCTTCAGATGACATCCACCAGCCACCTGCCAGGGAACCTGCACGGATCGCAGATTCAAAGTCAGATGCCACTGCGATCAGGATGTTGATTGCAACGATCACAAACGGAAATGCTTTGAACCAGTGTGCTTTTCCAAGTTTTCCCCAGTGATATTTCAGGATCATGAATCCGATACAGCCTGCGGTTGCCGCATACAGTTTCGCATAGTGGAACCAGCTGTTCATATGTACGTAAGTATCATTGTTCAGCGCCCATTCCGCACCGGATGCCGCTCCGATATAGATCGCGATAAAGTACACAGACAATACCGCCGGGAGTACCAGGAAACATGCGATTCCTCCCCATTTCGACCGCCTTGCGATCTCATTCATAATTACCAGTCCTGCAAAGACGAACAGCCAGCCAAGCAGCTGCCATCCTGCTGTTTCTCCATAAATCTGAAAAAACATACACTCACTCTCCTTTTTCTTACGCGGAATCTTTATTCCACTTCTATTTCCTTAATGTTGAATTCACTTCCCTGCAAAAGATACGTATGTTCACTGCCACAGTGCGGACAAATCTTTCCATATTCTATGGTCGAATAGGTCTTCTCACATTCCTCACAGTATGTAATTGCAGGAAGTGTCTCCACAATAAGTTCTGCTTCCTCAAACAGCGGCCGTTTCTTCGCCGCCCACGTCCAGCAGTTTAGCAGGTAGGATTCGATCACCGTTGAGACCTCCCCAAGTTCCAGCACTACTTTCCGTATTTTTTCCACTTCATTCTCCTTTGCCACCTTTTCCAGATGATCCATGATATGAAATGTCACGCCAAGTTCATGCATATCTGCATTCTCCTATTTCTTCTTCGCAAACTTTACTTTGATGGACTGTTTCACCATATTCGGAAGAATATACTTCAGTTTATCCTCAGATGCCCGCATCACAGATGCTCCCGGAATCTCTCTGTGCAGATGGATAGCATCAAAGACACATTTTGTGGTACATACCCCACAGCCGATACATTTATTCGGATCCACCACAGAAGCTCCACAGGACAGACAACGGGAAGTCTCTGCTTTTATCTGTTCTTCCGTCAGACTGTGAGACAGGTCGCGGAAGGTCGCTGCCTGTGCTTTTTCATCTGCTTTCGCCGGGATCTGGCGTTTGGATGTATCGTAACTGTCCACGGAAATATTGTTTTTATCCAGCTCCACAAAATCACGACGGTTTCTTCCGATGGTCAGGGTACAGTTTTCATGTACATAACGGTGCAGGGAAATCGCACCCTCCCGTCCTGCTGCGATCGCATCGATGGCAAATCTCGGTCCTGTATACACATCACCGCCGACGAAGATATCCGGCTCAGAGGTCTGATAGGTCAGTTTATCTGCCAGTGCATCGCCGTTCGGCCGTCTCTTCAGATCCAGGTTATCCAGCATATTGCCCCATTCGATCGCCTGTCCTACGGAGAAGATCACATGCTTACACGGTATGGTCACAGTCTGCTCTTCATCGTATTCCGGTGAAAATCTTCCCTGTTCATCCAGTACACGGATACATTTTTTAAATACCACACCGGCCACTTTTCCGTCATCTTCCAGCACTTCTTTCGGTCCCCAGCCGCAGTTCAGCTCGATACCTTCTTCCAGTGCTTCCGCAATCTCTTCCTTACTTGCCGGCATATCTTCCCTCTGTTCCAGACAGAACATGGAGATCTTCGCATCCACACAGCGGCTGCTGATTCTTGCCGCATCGATGGCTACATTACCACCGCCGACAACCACAACATCACCTTCAAGCGCAAAGCTTTCTTTCGCTCCCGCTTCCCGCAGGAAATCAACGGCTGCATAAGCACCTTTTGCATTTTCTCCTGTGATACCCGGTTTTCTTCCACGCTGGCATCCGATCGCCACGTAGAAGCCTCTGTAACCCTGTTCACGCAGTTCTTCGATCGTAATATCTTTTCCGATCTCCACACCACAGCGGATCTCCACGCCAAGTTCCCGGATCACATCGATCTCTGCTGCCAGAAGGTCTTTCTCTAATTTATAGGAAGGAATTCCGTAACGAAGCATACCGCCCGGTTCCTCATTTTTCTCGAAGATAGTCGGTTTGTATCCGGTCAGTGCAAGATAATATGCACAGGAAAGTCCCGCCGGACCGGCACCGATGATGGCGATCTTCTCATCAAATCCACCTTTCAGGGATGGAATCGTCTTTTTCGGGATATATCTCGTCTCCGCCTTCAGGTCACGTTCTGCCAGGAATCGTTTTACTTCATCGATGGCTACCGCCTCATCGATGGTTCCTCTGGTACATGCATCCTCACATCTGCGGTTACATACATGTCCACAGACTGCCGGTAACGGATTATCCTTCTTGATCAATGCCAGCGCGTCATCATAACGTCCTTCTTTTGCCAGTTTCAGATAGCCCTGTACGGCAACATGCGCCGGACAGGCAGTTTTACATGGTGCAGTACCGGTATCGTAACAATTGATCCGGTTCACATCACGATAATTATGGGACCACATATGCTCACCCCACGGCTGCTCAGACGGAAGAGGGATCCGCGGATATTGCACTTCGCATCCCTCTTTGTCACACAGCTTCTGACCCAGTTTTACCGCCCCTGCCGGACAGAATTCCACGCATTTTCCGCAGGCTACACAGTTGGCTTTTTCTACCTTCGCCACGTAAGCGGAACGGGACATATTCGGGGTGTTAAAGAGCTGGGAGGTACGCAGTGCATAACAGACATTCACGTTACAGTTGCAGATTGCAAAGATCTTGTTCGCACCGTCGATGTTTGTGATCTGATGTACGAATCCGTTGTCCTCTGCTGCCTTCAGAATCTCCAGTGCCTCCGCTTTATCGATATAGCGACCGTCTTTCTGTGTTTCCACTACATAATCTGCCATATCTCCAACAGCGATACACCAGCCTTCCGGATCGTCCGCGCAGCCCTCTCCGTGGGTCAGGCGGGAACGACGGCAGGAACACGGGCTTGCCGCGTATTTTCCCTCATATTTGTTCAGCCAGTGGGAAATATGTTCCAGATCTACGGATTCATTTTCCATCTCGATTGCTTTTTCCACCGGGATAACATGCATACCGATACCGGCACCGCCTTCCGGCACGAACGGTGTGATCTTCTCCAGCGGCAGACGGGACATATGTTCAAAGAAAGTTCCCATCTCCGGGTTAGAGTCCAGGATGTTTGCGTTCATGTTGAAAAATTCTGCACATCCCGGTACATACATCGGTAACACATACTGTTTTTCGTGCTTCGGATTCTCCCAGTTGTATTCCAGAAGACCTTTTCTTGACATTTCTTCCAGCAGTGCTTCACATTTTTTCTCTTCCAGACCGGAGAGTTTCACGATCTCTGCCAGTGTCTTCGGTTTTCTCACACCAAGTTTTACTGCCAGTTCTGCTTCCTCATCGGTAAGCACGCCGGCAAGTCCCCAGTACTCCGGATCGTTTCTGGTAATCTTTTTCAATCCCATTTTCTGCGGAATCCGGTCTGTGATCTTTTTGCCCAGTTTCGCGATCGGCTCCCGGAACGGTTCGTTCGGATCCGGAGTGAATTCCGGATAGACATAATCCGGATACAGCTCTTTATCCAGTTCTTTCTTCATTCTCATCCTCCTACACAGCGCCAGCCTTCTATATTTTCTTCGCCAAATCCACCGGCAACGATTTGAATTCGAATAACAGACGCTTCCCTTTTTATTTGCAGTAGTTACTCCCTGTAAGCTACTTTACTCGTACCTTCCACAGATTTCCCTTCCCCTCATTTCTTCCATTCTGTTACCTGCGCAGCCAGCCACTCGGTCCACGCATCCATGCCTTCCCCTGTCTTCGCACTGATCGGAAATACCTTCGCCTGTGAATTTCTCTGATGGATATACTCTTTCACCCGTTCCATATCAAAATCAAAATAAGGCAGTACATCGATCTTGTTGATCAGCACCGCATCACAGATCTGAAACATCAGCGGATATTTGAGCGGTTTGTCATGCCCCTCCGGTACGGAAAGGATCATCACATTTTTCGATGCACCCGTATCAAATTCTGCCGGACAGACCAGATTTCCCACATTTTCCAGGATCGCCAGATCCACATCGTCCACGCCAAGGCCCTCCACACCCTGTCGGGTCATCTCCGCATCCAGGTGGCACATCCCCCCGGTATGCAGCTGGATCGATTTGGCCCCTGTTTCTGCAATCGTCTTTGCATCCACATCCGAATCGATATCCGCCTCCATCACACCGATCCGGAACCGATCCTTTAACCGCTCGATTGTTCCTTTCAGTGTTGTAGTCTTTCCGGATCCCGGTGAAGACATCAGGTTCATCAGAAATACTCCCTGTTCTTTTAACTCCCGGCGGAGGTTATCCGCCTGCCGGTCATTATCTGCAAATACGCTCTCCTTGATCTCAAGGACTCTTACCTCTTTCACGCTTCTCTTATCCCTTTCATGATAATCTGTACCATCTCTTCTTTTCCCTGTTCGTAGGTCAGCCCGTTCTTGTAGAGAATATCACTCTCCAGAAAGCAGCTTACCGTTCCCCGGATCATCGCCATAACGACCGGTTTCGAGATATCCTTCCGGATCTTTCCTTCCCGGATCCCTTTCTCCAGATACTGCTCAGCAAGTGCCCACCCCTGACTGACTGCTTCCATCAGGTACTTATACTGCTTCGGATACTTCTGTGCCAGTTCGAAGATCCTGCTAAGTCCGATGTTATAATACTTGGTCGGAATTGCGCAAAACAGCCGTTCCAGCTTTTCCAGTGTATCCAGTTCGGTATCCGCCTCGATCTCCTGCCGCATATCCGTAAAATCACGGGCATATCGGTCTGCAATCGCCATCAGTACATCCTGTTTACTCTCGAACACCGTATAGATGGTTTTTTTACTGATCCCCAACGCTTTCGCTACATCATTCATCGTAAATTTCAAACCATTCCTGGTAAATTCTTCAATTGCTGTATCAATGATTTTTTCTCTCATTTCTCTCTCCTGTCCTGTTCTCATGTACGGTTCAGCGAAAAAGGAAACCGGGAAACCAAGAACAGTTTCCCGGTTTCCTTCATTGTAACATTACACTGACTACCGGTCAATTCACTATATTTGACAAAAAATTCACATTGTTTTTATGCAGAACCTCTTATTTCCTTTCAGACCTCGATCTGTAAACCGTCATAAGCCAGTTCCAGTCCCTCTGACGCCACAATCGATTCGTACCAGTCATGCGGCGGACACCAGTGTGGGGACAGATGCGTCAAAAGAAATCTGCTATTCTCACGCAGGCACTTATTTTCCTTCAATCGGTCCCTTATCCGGATATTGTTCATCAGACACATATGTCCGCCATACTGTTCATTCAGTCCTGTAGTTCCTTCCATAATAACTGCATCGTACTGATGTTCCTGTATCAATGCAAACTGATCCTCGTCATAACTTCCGGAATCCAGCGCATACAATAACGTTTTTCCATCTTTCTGAATGATATAACTGTGGGAAAATCCCTGTTGCGACCCATGATTTCCGCGAACCGGCAAGATTCTGTACCCATCCGTTTTCTCTTCCTTTCCCTCTCTGATCTCATGCAGATTTATTTTCAGTTCTTCCATGTCATCCAGACTTTTTCTGAGCGTTTCCATCACGAAAGAATTCCCGTAAATATTCAGCTGCGGGATATCGGTAAACCGTGGACCTCCATGTCTCATTTTTTCGACATAAGTAAGCGGCAGCAAGCTTTCGTCTGTATTTCTCCAGCGCAGATGCTGCGGATACAGATGATCTTCATGAGGATGTGTGACCAGAAGTGTCTTGAGCTTTGATAAATTCACTCCGAACCGGGCTGCATTATCAAAACACGATGGTCCGATATCGATCAGCAGCTCTTCGTCAATCACCATGCTGCTGTTTGTTCTCAGATTTTTTCCTCTGTGTTTTCTTGCATAAGTACAATGAGGACATTCGCACCAGTATCCCGGATAACCTTCCCCTGCTCCTGTTCCTAAAAATGTCAGTTTCATACACGTACCTCTTTTCCTTATTTTTCTTAATTATAAATCTCTTTTCTACCGTTTTACAACAAAATCCGTATATTCTTCCCTTCCCGGAACAAAACTCCCTCTTCCGACAGATTTTTAAATTCCCGCATCATTGCACTCCGGTCCACGCACAGATATTCTGCCAGAGTCGTATAAGATACCGGCAGTGTAAATACCTGTTTCTTTTTCCCTCCTCCCACTTCATTCAGATACGCCATAATTTTTTTCCGGATGCTGTTTCTGGATAAAACATAGATCCGGTTTGCCTGCTGGCTGGCACGCATGGCGATCATCTGTAACAGATTGCTGACCATCTGGCTGTGAAATTTACATGCATTTTCACACCGCTTGATCACATGCTCATAATCCATAAAGATCACACGCGTCTTCGCCTTCGCACAGACATAATAATGCTGCGACATCTCCGGTAAAAGTAGCGGCTCCCCGAAGACATCATCTTTTTTCAGTTCATCCATCAGATACTGATTGCCCTCCGCATCGCTGCCATATAAAGAAGCCTGTCCCTCCGCGATCAAACCGATCTTTTTCATCGTATTCGTATACTCCATAATGATCTCGTTATTTTCATATACAACCTCCCGCATCTGAAAACAGACCCACATCCGTTCCTGCTCTTCCGGCAGGATATGTGAAAACAATGTCACTTTCTCCATCTGTATTCCCCCATCTTTCTTTTTTGTGTTTTTTTTAACATACTCCTATTTTGTTGCTTTTGCAACAGAATTTTTCGGTTTTTCCGGGTATACTAACGATAACAAGAAAACAGATTCCACACACAGGAGGTTCCCATATATGAAAATCACAGATACTATCAAATACGTAGGCGTCAACGATCACAAAGTAGATTTATTCGAAGGACAGTACCCGGTAGCCAACGGTATGGCTTATAACTCTTACGTGATCCTCGACGAAAAGATCGCTGTCATGGACACCGTAGATGCAAACTTCACCCACGAATGGCTGGATAACCTGGAGCAGGTACTTGATGGCCGCAAACCGGACTACCTGATCGTACAGCACATGGAACCGGATCATGCGGCCAACGTGGCTAATTTCCTGAAAGTTTACCCGGACACTACCGTTGTTGCCAACGTGAAGACCTTTCAGATGATCTACAACTTTTTCGGACTTACTCTGGAGGGCCAGAAGCTCGAAGTTACCAACGGCGGCACGTTAAGCCTTGGAAACCATCAGCTGACCTTTGTATTTGCTCCGATGGTACACTGGCCGGAAGTTATGGTAACTTACGACAGCACCGATAAAGTGCTCTTCTCCGCTGACGGCTTCGGCAAATTCGGAGCCCTGGATGTGGAAGAAGACTGGGATGATGAAGCCCGCAGATATTTCATCGGCATCGTAGGAAAATACGGCACACAGGTTCAGTCCCTCTTAAAAGTGGCAGCAACCCTCGATATCCGGATCATCTGCCCGCTCCACGGACCGGTACTTTCAGAAGATCTCGGACATTATATCGGTCTGTATGACACCTGGTCCTCCTACACACCGGAAGAAGAGGGCATCGTGATTGCCTACACTTCCGTCTATGGTCATACGAAAAAAGCAGTCGATCTGCTGGCTGACAAATTAAGAAGCAAAGGCTGTCCAAAGGTTGTCGTATACGATCTGGCAAGAGACGATATGTCCCTGGCTCTCTCCGATGCTTTCCGCTACAGCAAACTGATCCTTGCCACCACAACCTACAACGCAAGCATCTATCCGTTCATGCACGACTACATCTCCCGTCTGGTGGAACACAACTTCCAGAACCGCACGGTAGGTCTGATCGAGAACGGTTCCTGGGCGCCTCTCGCTGCCAAAGTGATGCGCGAGATGATGGCAAAATGTAAAAAGATCAACTGGCTCGATACCACCGTAAAGATCCTCTCCGCCATCAATCAGGACAATCAGGATCAGCTGGAAGCCATGGCAGATGAACTGTGCAAAGAGTACATTGCCCAGAACGATACCCTTGCCAATAAAAATGACCTGACCGCACTGTTCCGGATCGGTTACGGCCTGTATGTGGTAACTTCTAACGACGGTAAGAAGGATAACGGTCTGATCGTAAACACCGTCATCCAGCTGACCGATACTCCGAACCGTGTAGCAGTTAATATCAACAAAGCAAACTATTCACACCATGTCATCAAACAGACCGGTATGTTAAATGTCAACTGTCTGTCCACGGAAGCACCGTTCTCCGTCTTCCAGCAGTTCGGCTTCCAGACCGGAAGAAGCGTGGATAAATTCGCCGGTCAGACCGTGCACCGTTCCGACAACGGACTGGTCTTCCTGGATAAATACATCAATGCCTTTATGTCTCTCAAAGTAGAAGACTATGTGGATCTCGGTACACACGGCATGTTTATCTGCAGCGTGACCGAAGCCCGCGTGATGAGCAACCAAGACACCATGACCTACACCTACTACCAGAACAATGTGAAACCGAAACCGGAAACCGAAGGAAAGAAAGGATTTGTCTGCAAAGTCTGCGGCTATATCTACGAGGGTGATGAACTTCCGGCAGACTACATCTGCCCGCTTTGCAAACACGGAGCTGCTGATTTTGAGCCGATCGAATAAATAACAAAAATAAGAAGTTTATAGAGTTTTTACCCCGAATATGATACACTCAAGGAAATAGAATTTTACCTGTATTTTACATTAGATAAGAAAGGCATACTATGAAAAAGACCGTAAAGAAAATTTTTAAAGTACTTGGTATCGTACTCGGGGTAATTTTACTGGCTCTGATTGCTTATATCATTTATCTCTACGCCAGCTACCATCGCATCGAAGACAATCTGGTTCTGGAAGTGGAATCTGCCCCTGACGCCGGAGAAGATCTGGAGGGACTGACTTCCGGAGCCCGCCCGGATTCTGCATCCGCACGGTACAACACGGCACTGACTACCGGGGAAACCTACTCCGCACTGACCTACAACCTTGGTTTCGGTGCTTACACACCGGACTTCAGTTTCTTCATGGACGGCGGCAGATCCTCCTGGGCAAAAAGCAAAGAAAGTGTGCAGAACACCATACAGGGAGCCGGTGAACTCATTGCTTCTTATGAACCTGATTTTGCATTGCTTCAGGAAGTAGATCTTGATTCCACCAGAAGTTATCATGTAAACGAATATTCCATCTTAAGGACTTGCCTGAGTTCCTACAATTCTGTCTTCGCACAGAACTATGACTCCGCGTTTCTTTTCTATCCGTTTACACAGCCACATGGAAGCAGCAAATCGGGGCTTGCTCTGTTTTCCAGATATCTGGTGACCGATTCTCTGCGGAGAAGTTTCCCGGTGTCTACATCCTTCAGTAAATTTTTTGACCTGGATCGCTGCTACAGTATTTCCAGACTGCCTGTGGATAACGGAAAAGAACTGGTAATTTTTGAACTCCACATGTCCGCCTACGGCAACAGCGACGCAATCCGTGAGGGTCAGATCCGTATGCTTGCCGATGACATGCAGAAAGAATACGAGGCCGGCAATTACGTCCTGTGCGGCGGTGATTTCAACCATGATCTGAAAGCCTCCGAGGACGATTCCGAAAATCGCGAGTCCTGGGCATACCCCTTCCCGAGAGCCAGCCTTCCTGACCACTTTTCTTTCTGCATCGATCAGCTGACGGACGAGGAACGGGATTCCCTGTGGGACAGCGCCAGAAACGCTGACATGGAATATGTGCCGGGTGAAACGTATACCGTAACACTGGATGGATTTATTATCTCAGACAATATCGAATGCGTCTCCTACGACAACATCAACACCGGATACACCTATTCGGATCATGATCCGGTATATCTCGAATTCACATTAAAATAATATAAGGCAAAAATATAAGGGAACAGACCTGTACAACGATCTGTTCCCTTATATTTTTACTCAGAAATCTCTCCGGCAATCGTATCCTCGATCACCCACAGGCTTCTTATCCTTCAAAAACTATCCTTTATCCGCTGACACATCCTAGCCCTTTTTCTTTTTCATATAAAGCCAGACGCAAATCACCACGAAAGCCACCGTAACAGCTGCCAGAAGCGGCCATACGGTGATCGGACAGACGCTTTCACTGATCAGGTTCAGTGCCTGATAGGCTGTGTAGATACCGAAGATTGCAAAGATCACAAATGCCAGCGTATTTAACAGTCCATCCGGAGTCTTGCTCTTTAACAGATATCCCACCAGCATACCGAGAATGTCCGCCAAAAAAAGTCCCAGAGAACATCCGATCCATACGATAAAAGCGGCTCCCATACCTTCATTAGCGCCGAAAGTAATGGCTGTCAGCTGTGTTTTATCTCCCAGCTCTGCTACAAAGAACGTACAGAACACTGCCAGCGGAGCGAACTGGATCTTGCTTTTTCCGCCCTCTTCTTCTTCGTCGTCATCGTCCCCTGCAAGCGTCGATGCCGCAAAATAGAGAAACGCCAGTGCTGCGATGATCTTGATCAGCCATTCCGGGATAAATTCGCTGACCAGTCCGCCAGCCAGAACCGCCAGCCCATTCAGCACCAGGATCGCTGCCGCCGTTCCCAGGATAATATCCTTTAACTTGTACTTGGAAGTGAGCGCGATCAGCATCAGCTGCGTCTTATCACCCATCTCTGCGATAAATTCCGTGAAAAATACCTTTAAAAATAATAACATGCTTTTTCTCCCTGTTTATCTGATAATGATATAGACTGCATACGCCGCATAAAGTGCGATCATACAGAATCCTTCCACTTTTCCGATCCGTTTCTTTGTCGCCGCAAAGATCCATACACACACGGTAAATACCATCAGCACACACAGATCAATGATATTTTCTCTGATGATCGTGATCGGGCTGATCGCGGACGCGATACCGAGAACCATCAGGATGTTAAATACATTGGATCCCACTGCGTTGCCAAGTGCCATATCCACTTCGTTCTTTTTCGCTGCAACAATCGAAGTTACCAGTTCCGGGAGAGAGGTTCCGATGGAAACGATCGTCAGTCCGATCAGTGTCTGGCTCATGCCAAGATCCCCTGCAATCCTTGCAGCCGCATCTACGGTAATATCTCCGCCGATTGCGATTGCAGCCGCACCGCCAACGATAAATACAATACTTAACGGCATCGAGATCAGTTTGATCTCCTCGTCTGAACCACCTTCGATCTCCACTTTCTTTCCTTCTCTGCTTGCCTTCTGTGCGGTACGGATCATATAGAAAATATATCCCGCAAAACATACCAGAAAGATCACGCCGTCCAGATGCCCCAGTGTCATCGAGGATTTGTCACCGATTCCTGCGATTCCAAAGATCAGCAGCATTCCTGCACAGATCAGGGAAAACGGGATGTCTCTTCGAATCGTTTCCTTTGCTACATTGACCGTAGCCAGCACGCCACAGACTCCGATAACCACCATCAGGTTAAAGATATTGGAACCTACGACGTTGCTCACCGCAAGTTCATTATTTCCCGCAAGGGACGCTGATACACTGACCGCCGTCTCCGGAAGTGAGGTTCCCATCGCCACGATTGTAAGACCGATGATGATCGCCGGCACGTGGAAGCGTTTTGCCACACTCGAACTTCCCTCTACGAAATAATCCGCACCCTTGATCAGCAGCACAAAGCCGATCACAAGAGCAGCCAGAACCAGTGCAAATGGGGCGTTGTTAATAAATTTCTCCATAGTTTCCTCCTTTTTCTCTCTCCATGATTTCTCCGGCAGGCGTCACCCGCGTAAAAAAAGACTCATGTATATCTTCACCCCGGACAAAACTTCTTATTCCGAAGCAAAGATATACATGAGTCTCATTATTTAAGATTTGCCAGATTGTACTCTGTACTACAATCAGAATGTTGACAAACCACACTTTCGCGCTAACTACTCCCTCATGGAATATTTAATTACTTGATAAATAATATCAAATACGGTGGTGTGTGTCAACGAAAAAAGCACAAAAACTCTCCGTCCTGTATATTTCCTCTTTTCATCCATCCGTTGCACAATATATGTTAATGTTTCGTATATTTTTTCTAAATACCATTTATATTTTTTACACTTTTTCGTGCATTTTCCCCGTTTTTCTGCTATAATAGTACTTACTGCTTATTAACGCCACTTATATTTGGAGGCTTTTACACATGAAAAAAAACAACGCTGTTCAAACAGCACCGAAGCATTCCATGCTCGCCAATCAGGCTCCTGTCCCCCAGAAAAGTAAAGTCTCCTCACAGATGACTCTGTCTGACTCTATTTTATCCGGAGCAGTTGTAGAATTCCGAAAAGCCGGTTACCGATTTATGCGGCACTTGCATACGAATATTGAGATTTACCGGATTCTTTCCGGCGAATGTTATATGGACATTCAGTCAGAGACTCTTCATTGCACAGAAGGAGATTTTATTATGATTCTCCCGGATGTGGTACATTCCTTTTATCTGAATGATACCTCCGACTGTGAATTCCAGCACATTCATTTCAATCCTGATATGTTTTCAACGATTATTCTTGAAAATGACGGGATCTTTCCGATCACGCTTCTTCATGCTGTGCTGTTTTCTTCTCATTTTTATTACCGGCTCAGTTCTGACGAGAGGATTGACGAACAGATTCGGAAACTGATCGATCTGCACACTTCTTCTGACAGTCTGTTTGCGGCTGCCAATATTAATGTGTCTCTGATGAACCTGATGCTTTATATTCTCGATCATACAGAACCCGTGCACGAGTATGCAAAACCACAGCTGCAAAACAGTTATGTGGCTTACGCGCTGAATTATATTCAGGAGCATTACACAACAAAGATCCTGCAGGAAGACATTGCACAGCAGTTACAGATTTCTGTACGATATCTGAGCAAGATTTTTAAGAGCTATATGGGTGTCACACTCTCCAACTACATTACGATCTACCGTGTCAACCGCTCCATCGCACTGATGCAGAGTACCGATCTGACACTGACAGAGATCGCTTTGCAGGTTGGATTCCGGGACTCTCAGCAGTATTCCAAGGTCTTTATGAGTGTCATCAATGCAACACCATCGCAATACAGAAAAGCTATTTTAAAATAAACGAAAAAGGGGCATCGCACTTCGTGCGATGCCCTGTTTTTATTTCCGACTAAATCTTAGTCTTCTTTTTTCCGTTTTCCTGCAACACCGGCTGCCGCTGCAATTGCGGATGCTGCCAGTGCAAATCCCCAACCTGCTACATTTGTTGCATCTCCTGTTTTCACAGCTGTTGTGGAAGTGCCTGTTTTTGTGCTGCCCACACCTGTACTGCCTGTATTTGTACGGCCTGTACCTGTGCTGTTTCCTTTTGTTGTCGTGCTATTATTGTTCTTGGATGTATCGGAAGGAGTCGTAGTCTGATTGTTATCTTTCTTTGTATCATCCTTCTTTTCATCATCTTTCTTGCTGTCGTCTGCTTTCTTTTCTTCAAGAGCACTCAGAGCTTCTTTGATGGCTTTATTTGCCTCATTTACCTGCTCCTGTGTAGCATCTTCCGCATTCAGCACACCTGCATACTGTTTATAAACATCCTGCAGTTTCTTCAGAGAATCCTCTGTGTACTTGTCTGTTGCTGCCAGTGCGGTATCTGCTTTTGCTACGTTCTCTTTCAGTGCTGTCTTATCTACAACAATTGGTTCCGGTTTCGGATCCGGATCTACGGTTTCTTTTTCTGTTGTAAAGGTAACGGCTTCTGATGGTTCAGACTCATTTCCGGCTGCATCTACTGCTGTCACGGTTACGGTGTATTCGGTTCCTTCGGTAAGTCCGGTCAGATCATAGGTAGGATCTGCTACCAGGGATGCATTTACTTTTGTACCTTTTACATATACATTATATCCGGCTACTTCTACATTGTCGGTAGATGCTTCCCAGGTGATCGTTGCTTTTGTATAAGTAATTTCAGATGCTTTTACATTGGCTGGTACGGTCGGTGCTTCGGTGTCCGCCGGTTCCTCTGTTTTCAGTGTTGTAAATGTCACTGCTTCGGATCTTACGGATTCATTTTTCTCTGCATCTACTGCTGTTACGGTCACCGTATATTCGGTTTCCTCAGTAAGTCCGGTCAGATCATACTCGGTTCCGGTTACCAGTTCTTCATTTACCTTTGTTTCGTTTACATATACGTTGTATCCAACAACGCCTACATTGTCACTTGCTTCATCCCATGCAACTTTTGCTGTTGTCTCGGTAACATCAGAAGTTCTTACATTTGCAGGTACTGTCGGTGCCTCGGTATCCTTCGGATCTTCCGTTTTCAATGTTATAAAGGTTGCTGCCTCGGATCTTACAGATTCATTTTCCGATGTATCTACAGCTGTTACCATTACGGTGTACTCTGTTTCTTCGGTAAGTCCGGTCAGATCATAGGTTGTTCCGGTTACAGGTACTGCATTTACTTTTGTATCGTTTACATATACATTGTATCCGGCTACTTCTACATTATCGGTAGATGCTTCCCAGCTAACGGTTGCTCTTGTCTCGGTAATGTCTGTTACGGTTACACCAGACGGTACGGTCGGTGCTTCCATATCTTTTGCTTTTTCTGTTGTAAAGGTTGCTGCCTCGGATCTTGCAGATTCATTTCCGGCTGCATCCACTGCTGTTACCGTTACGGTATACTCAGTTTCTTCAGCAAGTCCGGTCAGATCATACTCGGTTCCGATTACCAGTTCGTCATTTACTTTGTTTTCATTTACATATACGTTGTATCCAACAACACCTACATTGTCACTTGCTTCATCCCATGTAACTTTTGCTGTTGTCTCGGTAACATCTGTAGCTGTTACTGCTGCCGGAGCTGTCGGTGCTTCGGTGTCTGCTGCAGCTTTATCTACATAACTGATGATCGGAGTTACATGAACAGATGGTTTGGTTGGATTGCTGTTGCTCTTTGTTGTCACGCGGATCACATCACCCTGGCTAACTTCGATTCCATCAAAGCTCTTCCAGTCTGTTGCCTGTACCCGGCTGTTTGTAAGTGTTACACTCTGTAATTCGGTATCGTTTAACAGAAGACTTAAGGTAACCGTTCCACCTGAGTTTCCATTCTGACGAAGATATGGCTCATCATCTTTTATATTGAAAGATACGGTTCCGCTCTTCGGTACTCTGTATGCCATTGCGGTTGTGATACTTGTATTCGGCGGTGCGGAAAGTAATCCGTGTACAGTTGTGTCAGTCGTTGACACAGTACCCTGTTGTCCATCAATACCAGGACCATAATAGGTATTTACACACCAGTTTGGCCATCCGTCTCTGTCGACCTCTGTCATATTTGCCCAGCTGCCGGTTCCGTTCTTCATCTGACCAAACCACACATTTCCCTGCTGTCCGTTCACATAGTCCAGAGTCCAGTTATATGTATTTTTCTGTCCGATGGTATAATCGTTGGTTGTTCCGTCTTCCGCAGTGATGCGAAGTGTCATTCCGGCTGCTACTGCATCCTTATCTGCCAGTTCTGTTCCACCATTGAGTACAGAAACGGTTGCGGTATCCGCTACTGTGATATTGTTTTTCATTTCCTTTACAGTTGTCGGATTTTTATCGGTATAAGGAACGTTCATGGTTGTTCCCTTTACTTCATAGTAACTGTCTTTCAGTTCTTTGTCAGAGCTTGCAATTACTGTATAAATAACATCTTCCATACCTTCATAAGAAAGAACAATCGTTGCTCCTCCTTTTACAATATCGGAATCACCAAGAACAGTCTCGCCATTCTTAATGGTAACCTTAACTCCTGCATCAACAATAACATTCTTCAGGAATTCTGCTACGGTTGTATTTTTCGGAAGGTCACTTACTTTTGTTCCGGAGATTGTATATACATTGGATCTCAGCACAAGTGCTGTCACTGCATCGCTTTCTGCTGCTCCGATTTCCGGTACTGCTGTGATGGCATGACCAAAGAAGTCATGATCGATCGTATAACCGTTCTTGTCAACGATCACTTTACCTGCATTGATAGCCGGAGAATTCTCCGCCAGTTTGTATCCGTCAAATACGGTAGAAGCGGTTGGATCTTCGTGACGTCTTGCCTGTTTGTCGGCAGCTGCTGCGCTTGGACCTGATCCTGCATCCACAAGTACATCCGTTCCTGCATCTACTTTCACTGCTGCCTCATCGTTCGGATAAGAGCTTACATTGTAGTATAAGTTATTGCTGTAAGTCTTGTTTCCACTGATATTCCAGTTGCTTACAGTAGCCGGTGTGCTGCCCTCAAAATAGAAAATATTATTTTCAATGGTAACCGGACCGCCATTGCCGTGTGTGTAGTGCCAGATGGTATTGATACCTTCTTTGATATAGAATGTATTGTTGTAAACCTGGCAGTTTCCGGAGTTGCCCGCCGGATCCAGAGGTCCCATATCTTCATTCTGGCTGATATTGTAACGGAATGTGTTGTTAATGGACTCCCAGCCACAGAACATAATGGTACTTGCTGTATTTCCATGGCTGTAGTTGTACTGATAGTTTGTTCCATCACCATAATCCGCATCCCACGGCTGTCCGTCTCCATTACCATTGGAAGCATTCAGTGTTGCAAAACATTCGTTGTACTGGAAAATTGCATTTTTACATTTCCATGGCCAGATACCTGCTGCTACTCGTCCTGCCCCAACACCCTGTTTGCCGGTTTCGTTGCCATTTGCATCCAGTCTCGGCTGCTGCTGGGAGTAATCTGTGGTATTGATCTGCTCCGCTGCATTCTCTGATACATTGTACTGAACCAGCGGTCTGTCAAGGTACATCGTTGTGATCGCATCTCCACCCACATGGTTCAGATAGTTGTTCTCGATAACCACGTTGGAGGAACCGTATTTTGCCATGACATCATCTGACAGGGAAGCGGTTGTAAATTTGCTCCACTGATAGGTGTATCCAACGGCAATTCCCCAACGGTTTACCGTATCAAGGGAACAGTTCTTGATCTGCACATCATTGTATTTTGCAATTCCGGTTGCACTCTCATCGGTTGGTTTTTCAACAATGAAGTAAATACCTCCGTTTGTCATATGTTTGTTATAAACGTTACCTGTCACATCATGGATATACAAATCATTCAACACGATGTGATCTACCGTTCCGTTGTCTTTCGCAACGCCGGCAACACCGGTTCTGTCCATCGCATACGCATCGTTATATGCTTTGTCTTTTTCGGTATCGGTGGTACTCTTTCTGTCATTGGTCAGTTCCAGACCGTCAATCTCGATATACTCGGTATCTTCAATTAAAATACTGGAAGATACGGTACCTTTCCATTTGTGGTTCTGGTTATCCAGCGGGTTTCCGTAGTTCAGTTCCCACTGACCGTGACCATTGGTGTTGATCTGTGGTCTGTTTCCTTCTCCATATGTGGATACTTTTACCGGTGCTTCTGCACTACCACTGTCCTCTTTTGTAAAGACAAGTGCCTGATCTTCAAATACCGATCCCTTTTTCAGGAGTACCGTATCACCCGGTTCCAGATCCAGTTCATTCACTTTATCCAGTGTCTGAAACGCCTTGCTCTCTGATGTTCCGTCATTGTTGTCATTTCCGCCTTTGGAATCAACGTAATACGTTGTTCCTGTACCGTCTGTTCCCGCTGCCTGAACAGGAACTGCCGGCATCATTGATGCAACTGTTGTTCCTGCAAGCAGAAGAGCCAGCGTTCCGCTCATCCATTTTTTCTTCATACCTTTTCTCCTTCTGTTATTGCAGATTCTCTAGGGTGAAATGATTTACATCCTTCATGTTTCCTTCCACCTGAGAATCTTCTTCCCGCTGCGCGATCATATCATCATATTTCTGCTCACGCAGTTCTCGTTCTACTGCAACTCTCGCTGTTTCCAGATCTGCATTTTCTTCACTATCTCCAAAAATCCAGTCCCGGCTTTTGTAGTGTTCAACGATCTCATCTTCTGTCAGTTCCATACCTTCGCGATCCGTATCACTGCAGTATTTTTCCTTCAAAGTGCTGATTTCATAATCCAGATAAAGTGGAAACGTATACTCTTTCAGTCCATAGATTACTTCCCCTTTTTCCACTTTTTCTTTTCGTTCCGCATTCTCATCTTTCCAGCGCTTTTCCAGAGCCTCATAACTACTGTCTGATATATCACCGTTTTCTTTTGCGAGATCATACACTGTATGAATGTATTTCAGCTGCTCGACTGTATTTTCCGCCAGAATTTCATACCCGTATTTTTCCTTATACTTTTTCTTCCAGAAATCGTCTCCATAAACGGCGTCGTAATCCTGCTGAATCTGCATTTTGGTATCATATTCTACAGATTCCATGCAGTTTACATACTCTTCTTTGCTGATGGTATGTTCCGCAACAGTCAGATCAAATCGATGATCCTTTTTATATTGCATGACGCCGGCAACAATTCCCACAACCGCAAACACTGCTACGATGCCTCCGATCTTCAGGAACTGTTTTTTCCGATTCTTCATGATGTACCTCCTTCCCGTCTGAAATCCTGTTCTTCCTGCACACAGATTTTCTCAGTCAAGTTTGATTTTATTATAACAATCCGTTCTTTTCACATCTCGTTCTTTTTGTTTGATTCTGTCATGGATTTTGTCAAATTCGGAACTATAAGTAAATTTCCCGTAAATACCAAAAAAATATTAAGATTTCTCACAGGGCGTTCTTAACCTTTCCATGCAGCAAAAAAGCAGCCAATCTTTGCGATTGACTGCTTTTTGCTGTCCGGTATCCATTTATTGTTCTTTGCTGCTTTCCTGCATGCGGCTTTGCATCGGCACTACTCTTTTAAATTTTGTAAGCATCTGAGCCATGAGCCGGTTCTTTTTTTCTATCAGATCTCTGTTATCAGAAACACAGACATCGATCAGTGCATCCATGTCAATCTGCAGCACTGCGATAGACTGTTCTTCATGATATGGAAACGTAATCTCTGCACACAGTCTCAAAAAACTGTTGCCGGTATCCTTCATATGATCCGGGAGGATCAGAAAATTGTAGACACAGACGTCCTTTTGTCCCGCCTGTTCGTAGATACGAAGCATCTGCTCCTGATAGAAAAACTGCTTATAGATGTCCATACTTCCAGGAAGTTTATAGCATTTTTTCTTCTCGTTCCATCCGGAATATTTGGCATCCATGACGCAGCAGCATTTCTTTGCTTCTGGCTGCTCCAGAATGATCTCGGTTCCGTACCTGTATGTGGGACTTCTGACAAGACCGGTTCTGGTAAACTGGCTATTTAAGGTGATGTATGAATCCGAAAAAAAGAATACAAAATTACTGGCTTACGAGGTGAATTCGGAATTTGTTGACAGCTATTTTCCAACCGAAAAAAATGCGGTACATGCGATTGACTTTAGCAAGTATAACGGCGTATGCAGGGTTGACTTCACAAAATATGATGAAGCGCTCTACCATACATTTACCGGTAAACTCATCGATGGACTTCATCAGATCCAGCCACTGAATTCCGTCCTCAATGACTGTTGTGGTACGATGTCAGACCAATATAAGATTATGCTTCGGTTTATTGTGGGAAATTTTATCCGAATGAGGGCGGCGTAGCGGGCTACGGCAACCGAATAAGGGTAAAATCTCCCGCAAAGTGGGGCTTGCAGATTGCGAAAATGATTTTTCAGACACGCTCTAGTGCATCGTCATGTTAGATAAGGGGAGGAGAAGACAGTTATGCCGTCAACGGGGACACGAAAAAAGAACAATACTGCCGGAAGGAAAACGACCCGTAAAAAAAATCCTTCTGTTAAAAAGCGCCAGAGACAGGCGTATAACCGGGAACTGGTAACAGAGATCACGATTCTGATCGCTCTTGCCGTTTCCGTTCTTCTGGTGATCAGTAACTTTGATATCGGAGGAAAAGTAGGCACTGTGATCAGTCAGTTTTTCTTTGGACTGTTTGGATGGATGGCGTATCCGTTTCCGGTGATTCTGTTCCTGGGAACTGCATTCGCTATTGCAAACTCTGACAGCGATCTGATGCCGCGAAAACTGTGGGGTGTCGGATTTGCTTTCTGGTGCCTTACCACGCTGATTCATCTGTTTAGCATGGGGTATCTGAAAGGAGATACCATAAGCGGCTATTATACGTACTGTTCACAGCACAAAACCGGCGGCGGCATCATCGGTGGTGCGACAGCAAAGTTCCTGTGCATCTCGTTTGGTACGGCTGGAGCATATGTGCTGATGTTCATTTTCCTGATTATTTCCGTAATCATCATTACACAGCATACCGTTCTTGCTCCGCTGAAAAAAACCGGTGAAAAAGTATATCAGGAAGCCAGAGAAAATCATGCCCGCCGGGTAGAAGAGCGTGGGGTATTTGCCCTTGAAGAGACAAAGCTTCCACGGGAAAAAGAAATCAAAGAAGCGAAAGAAAATGAAAAAGCTGCTGCGAAAGAATCTGCAAAAGAGGAGAAACGCAGACAGCGGGAAGAACGCAGACTGGCACGGGAAGCTGCAAAAGCACAGACAGGAGAATCCCGGCAAAACGACGAAAGAGATTCGGATTCGGAAGCACCGGATGCATCTTCTTCTTTCCTGCCGCAGCTTCATATTGAACGTCCGGAACCGGCTCCCGTACCGGAAGAATCTGCCTATGCGATGCAGCAGGATCTGCCGTTTGACGTACAGGAATTAAAACCGGTCACAAACGAAGAAATGCAGGCTGACCCGGAAGTATCCGAACAGTCAGAAGAAGTTCCTGCCGCACATGCCGAAAAAACGACACGCACTAGGAAATCGCGCTCTTCACAGGAAGAGATTGCAAACGGTATCGAAAATATCCAGCAGGAAATCGTAAAAGAGCCGGTAAAAAAAGAATATATCTTCCCTCCGCTTGATTTCCTAACGCGGGGAGACCGGAAAGTTTCCGGTGATTCCGATGCGCATCTGCGTGAAACTGCAATGAAATTGCAGACAACGCTGCATAATTTCGGAGTCAATGTGACGATCACCAACGTAAGCTGCGGACCTACCGTTACCCGATACGAACTACAGCCGGAACAGGGTGTAAAGGTCAGTAAAATCGTGGGACTGACTGATGATATCAAGCTGAATCTTGCAGCAGCCGATATCCGTATCGAAGCACCGATACCCGGAAAAGCAGCGGTCGGTATCGAGGTTCCGAATGCCACCAACAGTCCGGTCATGCTCCGGGATCTGTTAGAGACAAAGGAATTCCGCGAATTTCCGTCAGAACTGGCATTTGCCGTCGGCAAAGATATCGGCGGAAAAACCGTCGTGGCAGATATCGGCAAGATGCCGCATCTTCTGATCGCCGGTGCTACCGGATCCGGTAAATCGGTATGTATCAATACCCTGATCATGAGTATTATCTACAAGGCAAAACCCGAAGAGGTAAAACTGATCATGATCGACCCGAAAGTAGTAGAATTAAGTGTTTATAACGGTATTCCGCATCTGTTCATCCCGGTGGTCACCGATCCTAAAAAAGCAGCGGGAGCGCTGAACTGGGCAGTGGCTGAGATGACCGACCGTTATAATAAATTTGCAGAATATAATGTCCGTGATTTGAAAGGATATAATGCAAAAGTTGCACAGTTAGATGATATCGAGGACGATAATAAGCCTCAGAAACTGCCCAAGATCGTAATTATCGTGGACGAGCTGGCAGACCTGATGATGGTAGCGCCTGGTGAAGTGGAAGATGCGATCTGCCGTCTGGCACAGCTTGCCAGAGCCGCCGGTATCCATCTGATCATCGCCACCCAGCGACCGTCCGTCAACGTCATCACCGGACTGATCAAGGCAAATATGCCGTCCCGTATCGCATTTTCCGTATCTTCCGGTGTGGATTCCAGAACCATTCTGGATATGAACGGAGCGGAGAAACTTCTGGGCAAAGGAGATATGCTCTATTATCCACAGGGCTACCAGAAGCCGGTACGACTGCAGGGCGCTTTTGTATCGGATAAAGAAGTGGGAAAAGTTGTGGAATTTCTCACGGACAATCACCAGACCGATCAGGTCTACGACAGCAAAATCACAGATATGATGAACGCCTCCCAGAGCAGTGCACCCGGTGGCGGATCCGGACGCGATCTGGACGCCTATTTTGTAGATGCCGGAAAGTTTATTATTGATAAGAATAAAGCATCCATCGGTATGCTGCAACGGATGTTCAAAGTAGGATTTAACCGCGCAGCCCGTATCATGGATCAGCTGTGTGAAGCAGGCGTCGTAGGACCGGAAGAGGGCACAAAGCCACGAAAAGTCCTGATGTCGATGGAAGAATTTGAAAACTATATCGAAGAGTGTTTATAACATATATTTAAAGGAGAATAAGAATGAGATGTTCAAATTGTGGAGAGCCGATTGAAGAAGGACGACTTTTCTGTTTGAATTGCGGTCAGGAAGTCCAGTGGGTTCCTGACTATGATTCCTTTGGCGATTATATGGTTCAGGAAAAACTGAAAAAAGAAAAAGAACAGGCAGAAGCCGCCGCTGCGAAAAAACGTGCGGCGATCGCAGCTGAGAATCGCCGTCGGAAAAAAGCGAAGAAAAAACGGACGATTCTGGTATCCATAGCCGGTGTCTTGGTACTGGTTGCTGCCGGTTTGTTTATCAAACTTGGTATGGATAAGAAAAATTACAATGATTTTGATTATCAGATTCGTATGGCGGATACCGCATTTTCCAATCACAAATACGAAGAAAGCTATAAGTTCGTGGAACGTGCCGTCAGCCTGGATGATTCCGATATTGATGCAAAACTCCTTCTGGCACAGGTACAGGTAAAACTGGATAAGACGGATGCGGCAATCAAAACGCTTCAGGATATTATCAGCCAGGAACCGGATAACCAGTCCGCGTATAATCAGCTGATCAAGATTTATATGGAAAATGAGCAGCCGGAAGAAGTCAAATCACTGCTGGATGGCTGTGATAATGATGAGATCTTAAAGAAATTTTCAGCTTACATCAGCAAGAATCCGGTATTCAGTCTTCCGGAAGGCAGCTATGACGAGCCGAAAACACTGTCATTATATGCAAAAGACGATGAGGATAAGATTTACTATACAACAGACGGAACCGATCCGACTACTTCAAGTACTCTGTACACGGACAACATCACACTTGAAGAAGGACAGACAACGATCAAAGCGGTAACGATCAATAAAAATGGCATTTCAAGCGATATTGTCAGCAACACCTACACGATCGCCTACGAAGCACCGGACCCGCCGCAGATTTCTCCGTCATCCGGAACTTTTACCACTGATATGGATACGCATATTTACATCATCGTTCCGGAAGGCTGCAGAGCCTATTATGCTTTTGACAAGAAGCCTACGATTGCCGACGAACAGTACGAGGCAGACAAGCCGGTCAAGATGCTGGAGGGTACCCATACGTTCTATGCGATCCTTGTTGACGAACACAATAAAGTCAGCAGTCCGGGCAGTGCAATTTATAAACTTACGGATGCCAAATAGAAGCTATTGATTTTTCTACATTTTTGTGGCAAAATAGACAGAGGATTATAACACGTTACCCTATGAAATTGTGCCGTGTTAAAATAAAAAATAACTAGGAGGATGTTATGTACAAAATTATTAAAGCGGAAAAGCTGAATGCAGTTGTATATCTCATGGTTGTGGAAGCACCGATGGTAGCAAAGCATTGTCAGCCTGGTCAGTTTGTTATTGTAAAAGAGGACGATGCCGGAGAGCGTATTCCTCTGACAATCTGTGATTACGACAGAGAAGCTGGTACTGTAACCATCGTATTCCAGCCAATCGGAGCATCTACAGAAAAATTTGCAAAACTCCAGGCAGGAGATGTATTTGAAGATTTCGTAGGACCTCTGGGATGTCCGTCCGAATTCGTAAACGAAGATCCGGAAGAACTGAAAAAAGAAAAAATCTTATTCGTAGCAGGTGGAGTGGGTACTGCACCGGTTTACCCACAGGTAAAATGGCTGCATGAACATGGTATTGATGCCGACGTTATCGTTGGTGCAAAGACCAAAGACCTGATCATTCTGGAAAAAGAGATGGAAGCTGTAGCAGGCAACCTGTACATCACAACAGATGACGGATCTTACGGAAGAAGCGGTATGGTAACAAAAGTAATCGAAGATCTGATCGCAGAAGGAAAAACATATACAAAATGTGTATCCATCGGACCTATGATCATGATGAAATTCTGCTGCCTGACCACTCAGAAATACAACATTCCTACTATCGTATCCATGAACCCGATCATGGTAGACGGTACCGGTATGTGCGGAGCCTGTCGTGTTATCGTTGGTGACGAAGTAAAATTCGCATGTGTAGACGGTCCTGAATTTGACGGACATCTGGTTGACTGGAATCTGGCTATGCAGAGACAGCAGATGTACAAAACAGAAGAAGGAAGAGCATTATTAAAACTGCGTGAGGGTGACACTCATCACGGCGGATGCGGACAGTGCGGAGGTGACAAATAATGGGTGACGTATTAAAGAAAGTTCCTGTAAGAGAGCAGGCACCGAAAGTAAGAGCAACAAACTTTGATGAAGTATGTCTTGGATACAACAAAGAAGAAGCAATGGAAGAAGCTTCCAGATGTCTGACCTGTAAAAATGCAAAATGTGTACAGGGATGTCCGGTAAATATCAATATCCCGGCTTTCATCAAAGAAGTAAAAGAAGGCAATTTTGCAGAAGCATACAAAGTAATCGGACAGTCCAGTGCACTGCCTGCAGTCTGTGGTCGTGTATGTCCGCAGGAAACACAGTGTGAAGGAAAATGTATCCGCGGTATCAAAGGCGAAGCCGTATCCATCGGTAAACTGGAACGTTTCGTAGCTGACTGGGCAAAAGAAAACTGTATCAAACCGGAAGCTCCGGCAGAGAAAAACGGTCATAAAGTTGCAGTTATCGGTTCCGGTCCTTCCGGTCTGACCTGCGCAGGTGACCTGGCAAAACTTGGTTACGATGTAACTATCTTCGAAGCACTGCATCAGGCCGGTGGTGTTCTGGTTTATGGTATTCCGGAATTCCGTCTGCCGAAAGACAAAGTTGTAAAAGCAGAAGTAGAAAACGTAAAATCTCTTGGCGTTAAGATCAACACCAACGTTATCATCGGTAAATCCACAACAGTAGATGAACTGATGGAAAAAGAAGGATTCGAAGCTGTATTTATCGGATCCGGTGCAGGTCTGCCAATGTTCATGGGTATCCCGGGTGAAGTATCCAACGGTGTCTTCTCCGCAAATGAATACCTGACAAGAAGTAACCTGATGAAAGCTTTCCGCGATGACCATGACACACCGATCGTAACCGGTAAGAAAGTTGTTGTTGTCGGCGGTGGTAACGTAGCAATGGATGCTGCAAGAACCGCTCTTCGTCTGGGTGCTGAAGTACATATCGTATACAGAAGAAGTGAAGAAGAACTGCCTGCAAGACGTGAAGAAGTACATCACGCAAAAGAAGAGGGCGTTATCTTTGATCTGCTGACCAACCCGACGGAGATCATCGCTGATGAAAAAGGCTGGGTAAAAGCAATCAAATGTGTTCGCATGGAACTTGGCGAGCCGGATGCATCCGGAAGAAGACGTCCGGTTGTTATCGAAGGTTCCGAGTTCGAAATGGACGTAGATACTGTTATCATGTCCCTGGGAACTTCCCCGAACCCGCTGATTTCTTCTACAACGATTGGTCTGGACATCAACAAGAGAAAATGTATCATCGCTGACGAAGAGACTGGTGCTACATCCAAAACCGGTGTATATGCCGGTGGTGATGCCGTTACCGGTGCAGCTACTGTTATCCTGGCTATGGGTGCCGGTAAAGCAGCAGCAAAAGGAATCGATGAGTTCATCAAAAATAAAACAAAATAATCAGTAACAACTGATTGCAACTGCCGGAGGACTTTTTCTACGCTGAGAATCTTCCGGCAGTTTTTACTTTACAGGAGTTTACCACAAAAATAAGTTACCATAATAGTATTATGTCAACTCTTTCTTTTTCCTTAATATTTTTCTGCCTGCTTGTGAGTTAAAAGATTCCATGCTATAATGAAAAATAGAAACGCATAAGATACACAAGAAAAATGCAGATAGTCTGCATGAAAAAGGAGAACTATATGACGTGGACAAGATTTGATCTAAAAGAGAGAGGCAAAGCAGCCTTTCAGCGTAACTACTGGCGCAGTGTACTTGTTGCATTGATTCTGATGATATTCGTCAATGGTGGCAGCAGTGCGATATCCAATACCTGGAATCAGGTAACTTCTTCCAGCGATTCCAATGATTCTTATTATACAGAGTACTTTGATGATGGAATTGTCGGAAACGTATACAGTTCCGGAACTTCTATTCCAGGCATGCTGGTAAGTGGAGTTGTTGCCGCTGTCGTAGGTGGAGCCATGCTTGTCGGTGTACTGCTCCGGATCTTCCTTCTGAATCCTCTGGAAGTCGGCGGCTGCCGGTTCTTTATGGAGAATTCTGAATATCAGCCAACCGTCGGAAGACTGGGATACGCCTTCCAGAACGGCATGTATGGAAAAACGGTACTGACTTTGTTTTTGCGAAAACTGTTTATTGGTCTGTGGGCCCTACTTCTGATCGTTCCCGGTATTGTAAAATCCTATGAATACCGCATGGTTCCGTATCTTCTGGCAGATGATCCGAACATGACAAGACAGGATGCTTTCCGTCTCAGCAAAGAACTGATGTATGGACAGAAATGGGATACCTTTGTACTGGATCTTTCCTTTATCGGATGGTCTCTGCTTTCCGTGTGTACCTGTGGACTGCTGGCAATCTTCTATGTGAATCCTTATGTTCAGGCAACGAACGCTGAACTGTTCCTGGAGTTGAAACGTCAGTATTTCGCAAACCGTCAGAACGCATATCCAAGTATGTAAAGGAACGGTTACCCATATATGAAGATTACATTATTAACAGTAGGCAAGATCAAAGAAAAATATCTCCGGGATGCCATTGCCGAGTATTCCAAACGTCTCAGCAAATACTGCAAACTGGAGATCGTTGAAGTAGCCGATGAAAAGACACCGGATCACGCCAGCGAAGTGGTGGAAAAAAGTATCCGGGATAAAGAAGGCGAACGCCTAATGCGTTATATCCGGGATGATGATTACGTGATCACTTTGGAAATTGGCGGAAAGATGCTCGATTCCGTTGCATTTTCCCGTCAGTTGGGGAATCTTGGCATCCAGGGACAGAGCCATATCTGCTTTGTGATCGGTGGTTCGATCGGGCTCGGGGATGCACTTTTGAAGCGTTCTAACTATGCGCTGAGTTTTTCGAAAATGACATTTCCGCATCAGCTGATGCGGGTGATCCTGCTCGAACAGATCTACCGTTCTTACCGGATCATGACGAATCAGCCTTATCACAAGTAAAACAGCAACAAAACGAGACCTTGACTCGTTACCCGCGTAACTATAAGGTCAGGAGATTACTGTCTGTAATATAATCTCCTGACCTTTTTCTATCTATTCAAAGGAATGAAATTTGCCCAATCCCGTTATCCATCAGCATCTCTGACAGACTCGTTTATATCTTCTTCGCCAGTTCCGACAACGGCGCAAAATGATACCCCATTTCTTCCCATTTTGTCAGCAGTTCATCCAGAATCTGCGCGTTGGTGGAAGAGGTACTGTGAAGCAGCACGACGGCTCCCGGATGGATCCGTTTTAACAATTTGTCAAAAGCTGCTTCTTTTGTCGGCTGCTGATCCTGGATCCAGTCCACATAGGCAAGGCTCCAGAAAAAGGTCTTATAGCCGAGATTACTCGCCATCTGTAAATTTTGCGTATTGTATTTGCCCTGCGGCGGGCGATAGAAGCGGGTAAGTTCTTCCCCGGTGATTTCCTGATACCGTGTTTCCACATCCTTCAGCTCTTTTTCAAAAGCTGCCACGTCAGAGATTTTTGACATTTCCGGATGGTGCCAGGTGTGATTTCCCACCGTATGACCTTCCACCACCATCTGTTTTACCAGTTCCGGACTGGTTTCGAGAAAGTTTCCAACTACAAAAAAAGTGCCCTTCGCATTGTGCTTTTTCAGTGCTTCCAGGATCGCGGGCGTGTTGCCGTTTTCATATCCTGCATCAAACGTAAGATAAATCACTTTTTCATCCGTCGGATCCATATAGGCGGCATGGTAGGTTTTTAATTCTTCCGCCGACACATTTCCTGTTGGTTTTTCTCCTTCCTGTCCAAAGCCGAGTCCCCAGTTTTCGGTTTCCGGATATATTACCTGCCCGGCAGTTTCCAGATCTTTCTTCTGTGCATGGCAGTGCAGTGCCGCACCGACAAAAAAGCAGGCGATCAGTACCACAATTCCGGTAAGAAGATCCATTTCCCGGATCTTTTTTCCTCTCTGCACCCATTGGTTTATACGGTTCAGATGCTTCATACATACTCTTTTCTTTTTCCGTCTTTACTGTATATGCCGGAGGGCAGGGCAGTATTCGCCACTTGTATTCTGGCAGTACAGACGGTATAATATAGAGTAATGACTTAGAGAAAAAAGGAGTACATATGAATTTTCAATCAATAGAAGACTATATCACCCAGTTTCCCATTTATCAGTATGCGTTTCTTTCCATCGACGATATTGAGTTCAACGATAAAGTCCGCACGATCTGCAAACGGGAATGTCCAAGATACGGCAAATCCTGGTCATGTCCACCTGCAGTCGGAACCGTAGACAAATGCAAAGAACGCTGCCAGCAGTACACACACGCGCTGCTGTTTTCTTCTGTGGCAGAAGTGCCGGATTATTCCAATATGGATGCCCTGCTTGCCACCAAACGGGAACATGAGGAAATCACCGCAAAAATCGAAGCATTTTTAAAGCAGGATGCCTGGAGATGTTATACACTGTCCACCGATTCCTGTTCCATCTGCGATAAATGCACCTACCCGAAAAAATCCTGTAATCACCCGGATCTGATGCATCCGTGTATTGAAAGCCACGGAATCCTGCTGACAAAAAATATCGAAGACAATCACATGGATTATTATATGGGCGAACAGATGGTTCTCTGGTTTTCTCTGATTTTCCTGCGGGAAGCATAAAGAACGGAAAAATCCCATAGACTGAATAATAAACACCGGGAGCGTTCTGTGAAAAGAGCAAAAAAAGCAACGGTGAGAGAGCGTCTGGCTGATCTGCTGGAACTTCCCGGCGATCTGGCATATAACGGATGTATCATCACACTGATCGGTGAGCGGGAGATTCTTCTGGAAAATTACCGGAGTATCCTGGAATATCGCTCCGACCATCTGCTGGTACTGACCGGAAACGGCAAGATACGCATTCAGGGTGTTGCCCTGCATGTCCTTTATTATACAGAACTCGAGATGAAAGTGACGGGACAGATCACTTCTGTTCTGTACGAAATCTGACAGCAGCGATCGGGAGGTACGTTCTTGGATTCTATGGGAAAATATATCCGCGGCTACGTCCGCATCCGTCTGGAAAGCCCTGCACCGGAACGGTTTTTCAGTCTTTGTGTACATAATCGGATTCCCCTTCGGAATCTGACACAGGAAGGTTCCTGCTATGAGATGGAACTTTCCGCCCGGGATTTTCTTCGTCTTGGCCGTTTTCGCCGGAAAACAAATGCCCGGATCCACATTTTACGAAAAAACGGTCTGCCTTTCTTTTTACACCGTGCACAAAAAAGAAAGGCTTTTTTTCTCGGAATACTTCTTGGGCTGGTGCTGTTAGCGATATGTTCCTTTCGCATCTGGGATATTCAGATTGCAGGAAACCGCTATTATACCACACCGGTTCTTCTCGAGACGCTTTCCGAATGGGAGATCAGCTGTGGCATGGCAAAAAGAAATGTTGATTGCCAGAAACTGATGCAAAAGATCCGCCAGACCTTTCCCGGCATCGTCTGGGTGTCAGCAAGACTGGAGGGAACCTGCCTGATCATCGACATCAAAGAAAATGACGAAATCCCGCAGGAAACACCCGTGAAAGAAGATACCCGCAGCTGCTGGGATCTCACCGCACCGTGGGATGGCACCGTCGTCAGCATCATAACCCGCGCCGGCATGCCACTGGTAAAACCGGGAGATCTCTGTAAAAAAGGGGATATTCTGGTATCCGGAGCGGTTGCCATTTTGGACAATGACAGTCAGATCCAGCGCTACGAATATGTACGTTCCGATGCGGATATCGTCATAGAAACCCGATTTCCCTATTATGATGAATTCTCCCGGACGATCACGGTAAAGTCCTATCCGGGAGAACAGAAAACCTATCCTTTTTTTACTTTATTCGGAACGGATATTTCCTGGTATCACACCCCGAAAAACACTTCTGAGATCTACCGCACCGAACGGCAGCTCACCCTTACTCCCAGCTTTTATCTGCCCGTCACCGTCGGCGAGATCATAACGATTCCCTATGAGAAAAAGTCTTATTGTTACACACCAGAAGAAGCTCTGGAACTTTCACAAAAACACCTGCAGAATTTCCTGAAAAATCTGGTAAGTGAAAACGCCGTTATCCTTTCCCGGTATATCCAGACAAAGCTTACTGCAAACCGCTGCCGCTCACAGGGCTATATCACCATACAGATCCCGGGAAGCGACAAATCCGCTGTCACTCCGAAAGGATTTCCGGATCTGTCTGCGGAAACAACAGAATAGAAAAGCGGAAATTCTTACAAAAAACAGAAAATTCATAAAAAGGGGTTCAATTCCACCGAAATGGTGATAAAATAAAGAAATAGAATGTCCGTGTTGACATCTAAAAAGAAAAACAGTTACGAAAGGACAAGATGAATGGCGGCAAGAATCATCGAACAGTTGATAGAAATTCCGGCAGAACATGAGAGAAATATTTTCGGGCAGTTTGATGAACACATCAAAAAGATCGAACGCACCCTGCAGGTGACGCTGATTTCCCGTGACGGCGTGCTGAAGATTGTCGGACCGGCTCCGAATGTACAGAAAGCAGAGAGTATCATCCGGGAATTGCTGGGTCTTTCTGTCAGAGGAAATACCATTCAGAGTCAGAATGTGGATTATGCACTGTCACTGACCATGGAAGAGAAAGAGGCTTCGCTGGTGGAGATGGATAAAGATTGTATCTGTCACACGATCAACGGAAGACCGGTCAAACCAAAGACCCTGGGACAGAAAGCATATGTGGATAAGATCCGGGAAGATATGATCGTCTTCGGCGTAGGACCTGCCGGTACCGGTAAAACCTACCTTGCCATGGCAATGGCGATCACAGCATTCCGAAACGACGAAGTGGGAAGAATCATCCTGACCCGTCCTGCCATCGAAGCAGGAGAAAAACTCGGATTTCTTCCGGGAGATCTGCAAAGCAAGGTAGACCCTTATCTGCGTCCGCTTTATGACGCGCTGTATCAGATCATGGGACCGGAGAGCTTTGCAAAAAATATGGAGAAAGGGCTGATTGAGGTTGCACCTCTCGCCTATATGCGTGGACGTACGCTGGACAATGCATTTATCATTCTGGATGAAGCGCAGAATACCACACCGGCGCAGATGAAGATGTTCCTGACCCGTATCGGTTTTGGCTCAAAAGTCATTATCACCGGAGACTCTTCGCAGAAAGACCTTCCTTCTGGTCAGAAATCAGGTCTGGAGATGGCACTTCAGGTACTGAAAAAAGTGGAAGGCATCTCGATCTGCCAGCTGACCAGCAAAGACGTTGTCCGTCACCCGCTGGTACAGAAGATTGTACAGGCATATGAAGCCTACGAAAAGAAACACCCGGAAAAACCGGCACCACAGAAGAATCAGAGACGGAGGGGAAACAGTTATGAGTATTGATTTTTCCAATGAACAGGATCAGACTTTTGATTTTGATTTTCTGAAGGTCGCAGAAGATGTGATGGAGACCGTTCTGGATCAGGAAGGATGTCCCTATGAGTCGCAGGTCTGCCTGGTTCTGACAGATAATGAGACGATCCATAAAACCAATCTGGAATATCGCCAGATCGACCGGGCAACGGATGTACTTTCTTTCCCGATGGTGGATTTTCCGGCACCGGCAGATTATTCTGTTCTGGAAGACGACGACAGCTGCTTTGATCCGGAGAGCGGCGAACTGCTTCTGGGGGACATCATGATCTCCATACCAAAAGCAGTGGAACAGGCGGAAGCTTACGGACACAGCGTAAAAAGAGAATATGCATTTTTAGTTGCCCACAGTATGCTGCATCTTCTGGGCTATGACCATATGGTGGACGAGGAACGTATCGTCATGGAACAGAAGCAGGAGAAGGCTCTCCAGCAGTTACAGATTGGCAGAGATTAACGATTTTATTACATGAAAAGGAGATCACATATGAAAAAATATGCAAAACTGATCATCACTCTTGGACTGGCAGGCGGTATCATGCTGGCAGGATGTCAGAAAAATGAAACTGCGGAAGCAGAACCGACAGCTACGCCGGAGCCGACACAGGAAGCAGAGGCAACACCGGAACCGACAGCCATGGCTGCCGAAGAACCGGAACCGACCGAAGATCCGATTCCTGACGGCTATGTGGTAAGTTATCTGACCGGCGAATACGTTCCGGAATCCATCGGAAGAAGACGCCCGGTAGCCGTTATGCTCAACAACTTAAAACCAGCCTGCCCGCAGGCCGGTATCGCTAACGCAGGTGTTGTATACGAAGCGCCGGTAGAGGGCGGTATCACCCGTCTGATGGGTGTATTTGAAGATTACGATAATCTGGAAAAGATCGGTTCTGTACGAAGCTGCCGTGATTACTATATCTTCTATGCATCAGGATTTGACGCGATCTATACGCATTACGGACAGTCTGCTTACGCACTTCCGTTCCTGGAGTTACCGGAAGTAAATAACATCAGTGGACTGGCAGGATACGGGGATCAGGTATTTTACCGTACCACCGACAGAAAATCCCCACACAACGCATATACAAGCTTTGAGGGCATCCAGAAAGGTATCGAGATCAACGGCTACAGCCAGAAATACGATGAAGACTTCCAGCCGGGATATGCATTCTGCGGCGTGGACGATGAAGTGGAACTTCCGGGAGAGACCGAAGCAAACGTTGTAAAACCTGGATATTTCCTGAACGAGCCATGGTTTGAATACAATCCGGAGGACAAACTGTATTATCGTTTCCAGTATGGCGACAAACAGATCGATGAGCTGACCGGTGAGCAGATTGCTTATAAAAACATTATTCTGCAGTATTCTTCCTGGAGAAAATACGATGAAAACGGTTATCTGAACATCGATGTTGACGAACCGAACGTAGGAAAATACATCGTAAACGGAAAAGCCATTGATATCACCTGGAAAAAACATACCCCATGGGGTGCTACTTTCTACTATGATACCAATGGAAACCAGATCACCATGGATACCGGTAAGACATGGGTATGTATCATCCAGGATACTTATGCAGACCGTGTAGAGATTCTTGGTTCCGATGACAATTCCGATACTTCTGCCGACACACAGGGCAGTGAGGAACAGGCGGCAGCAGAAGAGGCTGCGGCATCGGATACCGAATATTAGAAAACAGCATAAGCATTTATTTATGAATAAGACAGGAAACATTCGCTGATACTGTAAGAAAAAGGAGTGTTCTATATGCGCCGATTCTCTTACGTACTCATCGTCTGTTCCTGTCTTTTTCTTTTAACTGCCGGATATTATTTCAGCTATCAGCTTGGAAATTCCGATCAGCCAGAGATACAGCCACCCACGACACAGGAGACGGAACAGATTCTACAGCCGTCTTATCTGATTCGCATCGTAGATGGAAAAGTCGTGATCCAGCATTCGGATGGTTCTGTCTATGAGACGACAGAGATTTCTGAGGAAAGTCTGCCGTCTTCTGTCAGGGAAAAGATTCAAAAAGAGTACCGTCTGAATTCCCGTCAGGAGCTTTACAGCTTTCTCGAAAACTACTCAAGCTAAAAAAATACTGGAACTTTCCCCTATAGTGCGGTACAATGTTATAGAATATTGCGATTGCGAAAGCAAGTCCGCATATGTAAGTAATACAGGCAGGAGAGTAAGACGAATGAATACAGCATTTCGTGAAAAACTGAAAGATAAACAACGAATCGTCATCAAAATCGGTTCTTCTTCGCTGACCCATCCGGATACCGGCTATCTGGATCTGATCAAACTGGAGGTTCTGGTCCGTGAGATCAGTGATTTGAGAAATCAGGGAAAAGATGTGATCCTGGTTTCTTCCGGCGCGATCATGGTGGGAAGTAAAACCATGGGTTACGACCGAAAACCGTCGAAAATGGCGCAGAAACAGGCTTGTGCGGCCATCGGACAGGCAAAACTCATGATGATCTATCAGAAATTATTTGCAGAATACAATCAGGTTGCCAGTCAGATCCTGATGACCAAACACACGATTCTGAATAATCTGAACCGGTTAAACGCAAAAAATACATTTGAAGAACTCTTACGCATGGGTGCGATCCCCATCGTAAATGAAAATGATACCATATCCACTTACGAGATTGAGTTTGGTGATAACGATACCCTGTCCGCAGTGGTTTCCGCTATGGTAGGTGCCGATCTTCTGATCCTTCTTTCGGATATCGATGGATTGTTTACCGACGATCCGCATAAGAATCCGGAAGCCAAATTTATTGATGTGGTGGAAGAACTGGACGAGCATCTGCTGTCCATGGGAAAGGGAAGTACCGGAAGCAATGTGGGAACCGGCGGTATGGCAACCAAACTGACCGCAGCCGAGATTGCAAGTGCTGCCGGAACCGACATGATTATCGCCAACGGTGCAGACTTTCATGTCATCCATAAGATCATGCAGGGACGCGCTTATGGAACCTTATTCCTGTCCCACAAGAAAAATGATTTTTACGTTCTGGATTTTCTGGAACGGATACTGTAAAAGGAGAACAGCAACATGGATCAAAAAGGAATTGACCGTATCAACGAACTTGCCAGAAAGGCAAAAACACAGGAACTGACACCGGAAGAGAAAAAAGAACAGCATAAACTTCGAAAAGAATTTATCGCAAGTGTCCGCATGAATCTCCGTTCTCAGCTGGATAACATCAACATTCAGGAAAAAGACGGAAGTATCACCAATCTGGGAGAAAAATATGGAAACAAAGAAAGTCATTAGAAAAGAGATTTTCCGGCGCAGAAAAGAAGCCGATCCGATCGCTGTCCATAAAAACAGTGAACAGATCTGGCAGAAACTTTTCTCACTTCCTGCTTTTCAGGAAAGCGACTGGATCTATCTGTACATAGACTGTAAAAACGAAGTTATGACAGACGGAATCATCGAAGAAGCGTTCCGTCTCGGAAAAAAAGTGGCAGCTCCAAAGGTTGTCGGAGAGGATATGATCTTTTATCAGATCTCACACCCAGAGGATCTGGAACCGGGATATTTTGGCATCCGCGAACCGAAAACAGATCTTCCGGTTGCAGACGGAGAGGATGGACTGATGGTAATGCCAGGAGTCGCATTCGACGATCGGCGCCACCGGGTAGGATACGGCGGAGGCTTTTATGACCGGTATCTTAGCAAACATACCCGTCATTTTACCGCAGCATTGGCATTTGAATTTCAGATGATGGAAGAAGTTCCGACCGAACCGACCGATCTGCTGCCGGATGTGGTAATCACAGAGAAAACTATTTACCGGTAAGTACTGCCAGACAGGAACTTACAGAAGGGAGAATGCATATGGAATACCTGGATAATATCGGAAAACGGGCGCAGGCCGCAAAACCGGATCTGCAGCATCTCAAAACTGAAGAAAAAAATCAGATTTTAAGAAAATCTGCCGACGATCTGAAGCTCCATGCAGCCAAGATCCTGGCTGCCAACGAAAAAGATATGGAAAAAGGCCGGACAAACGGCATGTCCCAGGGACTTCTGGACCGTCTTTTATTAACGGAAGATCGTATCGCACAGATCGCAGAAGGTCTGTATCAGATTGCCGCCCTCGATGATCCGATCGGCGAGGTGCTCGGCATGAAACAGCGTCCGAACGGTCTTCGCATCGGTCAGAAGCGTGTACCCCTCGGTGTTGTCGGTATTATCTATGAGGCGCGTCCAAATGTAACTGCCGATGCCTTCGGTCTTTGCTTTAAGACCAGCAATGTCGTGATCTTAAAGGGCGGAAGCGATGCATTTCATTCGATCCAGGCGATCGTAACCTGCATCCGCCGGACACTGTCCGATTCAAATGTGAATCCGGACGCGCTGCTTCTCATCGAAGACACCTCCAGAGAGACCACCGCTGCATTCATGAAGCTGAATCAGTATGTGGATGTTCTGATTCCGAGAGGAGGCGCTGGACTGATCCGCGCCGTCGTGGAAAACAGCACGATCCCGGTCATTGAAACCGGTACCGGCAACTGCCATATCTTTGTCGATGCCACCGCAGACCTTTCAATGGCTGTGGATATCATCATCAACGCCAAGACCCAGAGGGTAGGTGTATGCAACGCCTGTGAGTCCCTTCTGATCCACAGAGACGTAAAAGAGAAACTGCTCCCGGTTCTTGCTGCACGCTTGCAGGAAAAACATGTGGAGATCCGCGGCGATCAGGAAGTCTGTGAACTGGTTCCTGACGCAGTCGCTGCAACCGAAGAAGACTGGGGTAAAGAGTACCTGGACTATGTCATCTCCATGAAGACCGTAGATTCCGTGGAGGAGGCAATCGCCCATATCAACCGCTACAATACCGGTCACTCGGAAGCGATCATCACCGAAAGTTATACCAACGCGCAGAAGTTCCTCGATGAAGTCGACGCAGCCTGCGTATATGTCAACACATCCACCAGATTCACCGATGGATTTGAATTTGGTTTCGGTGCGGAGATCGGTATCAGCACGCAAAAACTTCACGCAAGAGGTCCGATGGGTCTTCTTGCACTGACCACCACAAAATATATCATCTATGGAAACGGACAGGTTCGTCCGTAAACCATATCCTGAACGGACATCTGTGACAGCGACATGTTTTCTTCCAGATTCTACTTCTTTTTGTGCATATTTCATAAAAATTCTGGACCAGTGATAACACGGATGCCTGCGACCGCCTGACCATTCAGGATACATATTCTTATATTTACCCGATCAAGGCGATGCGTGCGTGTGTAACCGATTGTCCAAACTTCCTGTCCAACCGTGTGATTCCTATGAAGTTCCGTTTCTACAGTGCCATGATGGGAACCATTGGCATCGGATGCAACATTCTGAAATGAAGTATATCTGCAGGAGAGCGTCTGTGAGGCAACGTTTGCGCTTTCGAGATTATGGAGCGCATACACGCTTCCGAAAACGGTTGTCGTTCCATGCAGCCTGGTGGTGCGTGGGAGCGTAAAGAAAGCGGATTAAATACATAAAATCATAACACACTTCAAATCTTACACCCTGAAGAAGACTGCCGTTCAAATTTGTTTTTGAACGGCAGTCTTTTTACACATTTTTCTTCTCTGGTTCTAAAATACGATCTGCCTCATATATACATAAAAGGGGGAATATTTCCCATCAATCTTATGACACAGGGAGGTTTGTATGATTACGTTAAATCAATCCTATACTTATGAAGAACTCCTCCGCAATCTGCAGGAATCCGGTGCACAGTATCCAAATTTCACGGTATACAAAGAAGTGGGGGAGAGTCATGACGAACGATCGATTCCGATGCTTCGTGTCGGACTTGGACTGGACGCGCTGATTCTGACGGCAGGTATCCATGGAAAAGAATCCATCAATCCGGTGCTTCTGACTAGGATGGCGCAGGAATACAGTCAGGCTTATCAGAACAACTTGAATATGGGAAATTATCCGGTACGGGAATTGCTCGACCACTGTTCGATCTGTTTTCTTCCCATCATCAACCCGGACGGTTATGTGATCGCCACCGAGAGTTTCAACGCGATCCGCAATCCCATTCTCCGACAGGCATGCAAAATGCGCGGCGTGGACTGGCCCTACTGGAAATACAACGCAAGAACGGTCGATATCAACCGGAATTTTCCATGCAAATCCTACATTCAGCAGCAGTTCGGCGAGTATCCCGCCAGTGAACAGGAAACCAAGGCGCTGATCCGTGTCTTTGAACAGTGTGATACGATCGGCTATCTCGATTTTCATTCCAGAGGACGCATCATCTACTATTACCGGCAGGCGATGCCATTTTCCTATAACCAGCGCAATCACAAGCTGGCGCGGTATATGCAGAAATTATCGAATTACTCTCTCGGAAAACAGGAGGAAGAGTATCTCTCCCGTTTAAATGGCGGAAGTCCTGTGAATTATTATTCCGAACTGCTGCACAGACCGGCGATCACCGTAGAGACGGTAGAAGAGAACGCTGATTTTCCACTCAATCCGTCCTGCCAGGAACGGACTTACGAAGAAATCCGCATGCTGCCGCTTGAGATCATTGCACAATCCGTCGGAAATTCTGAACCGTTGAAAAATCCACAGAAAATCAGATAATAATCCCTTTACATGCGGTGAGTGAAATTCTATACTGAGTATATGAAAATATCAGGCTTTCTGGTACAGAAGCAGCCGGTATCAAAATCTTTGTATATACGGGGGAATCTCACATATGGATAAAAAAGTAATACTGATCTCCATAGATGGACTCAGACCGGATGCCGTGGAAACCTGCGGTCATTCTTTTGTAAACACACTGAAAGAAAACGGATGCTATTCCCTGGATGCAAGTTCTGTTGTGCCACCGGTTACCCTGCCGGCGCATACCTCGATCTTTTACAGCGTACCGCCCATCCGCCACGGGATTATCACCAACGACTACATGCCGCCGGTACGACCGATCCGCGGACTGGCAGAACAGCTGGAGCGTGCTGACAAAACCTGTGCCGCTTTCTATGGCTGGGAACCGATGCGCCATGTATGGACATCTGGAAATATGAAATATTCTTTTTTCGTCAATGAATACGAAGAGGACAATTCGGATCTACTGCTCACGCAGGAAGCCCTTTCCCTGATTGCCCGGAAAGAGCCGGATTTTGTGTATCTGTATCTGGTGGAAACAGACGACAAAGGCGGTCACGACCACGGCTGGATGACACCGGAATATATGCACCAGGTAAACAATGCATTTTCCTGCGTCCAGCAGGTCTACGAAGCCGTCCATGATCGATACACCATCGTGATCACCGCTGACCACGGCGGTCACGACCGAGGACACGGCGAAAACATCCCGGAAGATATGACGATCCCAATGTTCTTTGTAGGAAAAGAATTCCCTAAGGGCGTGCAACTGCATGGACTTACCCTGCTTGACCTTGCACCGACGATTGCAGATCTTATGGAGATCTCGAAGTCTAGAGAGTGGGAAGGAACATCGGTATTGGAAAAATTAGCTTGATCTATACCCTGAGGATTCTGTTTCGGATTCTCAGGGTATTCTTTTCTGTTTCATTTTCTCAATCTGTGGTATAATAAATATTATATTTTATCGCAACAGAAAGGACGAAAACATCATGTCAGACACCAAACAGATCTTATCCCCTTATTTTAAAAGCATCGTTGATCAGGACCGACTTTCTATTGTAATCTGTGATCTGGAACATACGATTATTTATATGAATCCTGCTGCCATCAAAGATTATCATAAGTATGGCGGGGCAGCGCTGATCGGGAAAAGCCTCTTAAACTGTCACAACGCGGATTCGAATACGAAGATTCATCAGATCATCAACTGGTTTGCAGCGGATTCATCGCACAATATCGTTTATACTTCACATAACGAAAAGAAATTAAAAGATGTTTATGTGATTGCTTTACGGGATGAGGACGGAACACTGATCGGCTATTATGAGAAACACGAATATCGGACACCCGAAACAATGAAGACTTATGATCTCTGGTAACTCCAGGAGATTGTGTCGATAACTATCAAACTATATTTGCAAAGGAGAACATATATTATGAACGTAGAAGTAAAAAGAGATGGATTAACCTTACGTGGAGAACTGGTAGTGCCGGAAAAAGATAGTTATGACATTGCTATTCTCATGCACGGATTTACCGGAAACCGCAACGGAGAATTACTGACGGCTCTTGCCGATGCTCTGCTAGAAAAAGGGGTTGCTTCTGTCCGGTTTGATTTTAACGGACATGGAGACAGCGACGGAAAGCTGGAAGATATGACCGTGTTAAATGAGATTGCAGATGCAAAAGTAATTCTCGATCATGTCAGATCTCTGGAGCATGTCCGTAACATCTTCCTGTTCGGTCATTCCCAGGGCGGTGTGGTTGCAAGTATGATCGCCGGATACTATCCGGAAGTTTTCAAAAAGGTAATCCTGTCTGCCCCGGCTGCTACCTTAAAAGATGATGCCATCAAAGGAGAGTGCCAGGGAACCACTTACGATCCTGTACAGATCCCGGATAAAATCCATGTACACGAACACATCATCGGTGGTTTTTACTTCCGTATCGCACAGAATCTGCCAATCTATGAGATTGCTTCCCACTACACCGGAGAAGTTCTGTTGCTGCATGGTGACAATGATCCAGTTGTAAATAAGATTGCTTCGGAACGCTACCATGACGTCTATAAAAACAGTAAACTGCACATCGTAAAAGGAGCCGATCACGGATTTGGTCCAAGCATGCAGCCGGAAGCAACGCAGGCAGCTGTTGATTTTTTCTGCAAAGAAGACTAAAATGACCAATCATCTTGCTTTTGATATCTTATAAAAACGCTGGGAGAACAGATACTATGACAACAAGAGAAGAAGCACTGGCTTACGGTCTGTCGTTTGACAATGTTTACGAAGAAAAACCGTTTCACGATCCCAACTGGCAGCTTGTCCGGGTTCGTGGAAGTAAAAAAGCATTTCTCTGGATCTATGAGCGCAACGGCTTTATCAATCTGAACGTGAAGGTTGCGCCTGAATGGCGGGATTTCTGGCGCTCTGCCTATGATTCGGTAACTGCCGGCTATCATCTGAACAAGGAACACTGGAACACGATCATTCTGGACGGAACGATCCCAGAAAAGGAGATCCGCCGGATGATCGCCGAAAGTTATGATCTGGTCACAGACAGTCCAACCAAACGGATCTACGAAGCAGTAAAACAGATTCCGAAAGGTCATGTGGCGACCTATGGTCAGATCGCAGCCATGGCTGGTGAGCCGAAGATGGCAAGAGCGGTAGGAAATGCGCTGCACAAGAATCCGGATCCGGAACACATTCCCTGTTTTCGCGTCGTCAACGCAAAAGGTGAACTCGCCGGAGCCTTCGCCTTCGGCGGCGAGCAGGTACAGGCACGGCTTCTGGAAGAAGATGGGGTGGAAGTGGTTGACGGGAAGGTCGATCTGGATAAGTATGGGATGCAAACAATAATATAAAATATTTATAATTAAACAAAAAGAAAGTTTCTTCTGCTATACCTATAGAAACTTTCTTTTTTTGTTTTGACTAATTTTTCTGTTGTCATGTTAGCTGACCCGCAGCCATAGCCTAAAATTATGTATTTTAGAAGTTTATTTTCTACTTAACCAGCGCCTCCATCACCGCATATGTTCCTTTCTCACAGATCTGCTTCAGATAGTTGCAGACCGCCGTTTTTCCGAAAATCTCAAACCGGCGATATAAAAACTGCGTCAGCTTTCCCGGATAGGAACTTGCCGGACAGTCCGTAAACTGGCAGCTCGGATCATAGGCAATTCCGGCTTCTGTTGTATTGCCGACGATAAACCGGAGCTCCGGGTTGGAAGCGCAGGCAAGCACTGCATCAAATTCTTTCCGCGCATTCAGGCAGCGGCTGATACAGGAGATCACCCGTTTTTTATTGATCTTCTGTCCATCCTGAAAACCTACCTCTCAGGAATAACGTATACAGTCCTTCCTGTTCATTGATAATATCGGCAAGAGGTGATCCCTGTGGCTGGCAGACAACGACTTTGGAATTGAATCCTGCCATCTCTCAATAAAATAATCCACAAATGCCCGCAGAAAATTTCCCTCTCCAAACTGCAGCACTCGTTCCGGTGCGGATTCGAGAAGGTATCCGTCATAATTTAGTTCTTTTAATGTCTGATATGAAAGCTTTTTCATGTTTTCGTCCTTTCTAATCTGATAATTCCAGGAAATCTTCCTGGGATTACTTTTATAAATGGTTTCCTATCCGTCCTGCGTTTATATTCATCAACACCTATTCTATGCATCTAAAGCAATGAATAAAGAGATCGTTAAAGGAATCTCTTATAATAACGCAGTGAAATATTTCGGATTTGATGTGCAGTGACTTGCAGCATTTGCCTTGGATTCATGCTCAGGATTATCTGGCGATTCCGGACGAATTCTCCGTAACCGGGTACAACAATTCTATTATGGCAGTCAGCTGCGAACCGGAACTTACCTCCGTGGACAACAAGCTGGAACTGCTGTGTCAGACGACCGTGCAGCATATGATCGCACTTCTCGAAAAACAGGAGGAAGTGGAACAGCAGATTCTTGTTCCCTGCGAGATCGTAAGACGGTGTACCACGGATTTCTGAAATTCTGATCCTTTTGTGTACTTGGTAACACACTTGCTTTGCAATTCATTTGACGGCAATGCAATTATCCGATATACTAAGCAAAGATATGCAAAAGGAGAGTATTGGGAATGGCGAAGTTATATTTTCGATATGGAGCCATGGGAAGTTCCAAGACGGCGAACGCCCTGATGGTTGCCTATAATTACAAAGAACGTGGAAAACGTGCATTGCTTGCAAAACCGAAGCTGGATACCCGGGAGATCGGTGTGATGCACAGCCGGATCGGACTAGAAGAGCCGTGTATCTATGTGGAAGATCTGGTTGAGATGTCAACGGAAGATCTGGAAGCGTATGACTGTATCATCGTGGATGAAGCGCAGTTCTGTAAAAAAAGTGATATTGAATTTTTCACACATCTGGTCGATGACCTGGAGATTCCGGTGATCTGTTACGGGCTTCGGACGGATTTTCAGATGCATCTTTTCGAGGGCAGCATGTGGCTGCTTGCCTGGGCGGACAAGATCGAAGAATTAAAGACTGTCTGCTGGTGCGGAAGCGGTGCACGGTGCAACGCCCGCATCGACAGCAACGGAAAGATGGTCCACGCCGGAAAACAGGTGGAAGTAGGAGCAAACGAGCGGTATATCGCTCTGTGCCGCAAACACCACGTAGAAGGAAAAACCGGACTGGAAAAGAATGAATAAAATATTAGTACACGAATAAACCCGAAGCAGAATGTCTGGAATCAGATGTTCTGCTTTTTAATTTACGCGAGCAACGAGTCAAAGTCCATGCTTGCACGAGACCTTGACGACTGCCGCGATAATCAAAATTGATCCAGTGGATCAATTATTGATATGCAATGCAACGAGTAAAATTCGCGAAGCGTATTTTATCTCGTTTTTTCTTGACTTGATTATTATAATAGTTCTAATAATTATTAGAAAATATGTGGAGGTGACACTTTGAAGGATACCGCGCAACTTCGTGTTGAAAACAAGAAAAAGATCCGAACCGTCATGCGGGAGGGAAAAGAATTCACCAAACAGGAACTTGCCAGACACACCGGTCTCTCTACGGCAACCTGCAATACGCTGATCAATGAGATGGTAGCCGACGGGGAAGTGACCGGTCACAAATTACAGCTCGGTGAAGTCGGAAGAAGTTCACTGGCATATCAGTTGAACGAATCCTATGAATTTACCCTGTGTGTGTGGTTTGAAATGATGGATGAATCACGGGTTTTATATCTATATTTTCTGAACGCGCTTGGCAACATCGCTGAGAAAAGACAGGCAAGTTTCTCTTTTCTGGATGAAACATGCCTGATAAACGAAATCGAACAGATGATGCAAAAGCAGAAGCGGATCAGGGCAATTATGATCGAAACTCCGAGCCTTTTAAAAGAGGGCAAAATCTCTCACTGTAATATTCCGGAACTCGACGGCTGCGATCTCGTGGGAAAATTACAGAGTCGTTTTTCCGTTATGGTTCATATGGAAAACGATATGCACTATCGTGTTTACGGCTATTACAAGAAAAACTGTCAGCCGGATCAGATCCCCGTTTTTGTTTATTAAAAAAATTTGTTAATAAAAAAGTACAATTTTTTTAAAATAGTATATTTTTGAATTGTTGTGTGTTATAATAATTTGCTCAGTGCTATTTAATCCCACAAAATAAAATGTCGTAACATGCAAAAAAAGTGGCTGAAATCACTTCAAAAAGAGCCTGAAAATGGTCCAAAAACTTGCATTTTTTCGCGATTTAATGTGGTAAGGTAGTCTGTTAAATGTAGCTTGAAATGTTTATAAAATTACAACAAAAGGTGAAATTATGAGGAAATTAGCTTTAAGTGATGAAATTTTATTATCAATAAGTAGTCCTGCACGCTATATCGGTAACGAGATCAACGCAGTGATGAAAGACAAATCGGAAGTTGCGGTTCGGTTTGCCATGTGTTTCCCGGATGTGTATGTCTCACTTCCAAGAGATACATCATATAGTACTATCTAGTACCATTGAATACCATATCTAGTACAAAATGAGACAGGAGAGAATTGATTATGACTATATGATATGGTCGCATGGTCGCATTTCCTCATGATTTTATTCAGCCTGAAACCTTACTATTTGTTCTTTATACTACATTTTGATTGGAGAATTGAAAAGAAAAAAGGCCTATCCAATTTCTGGATAAGCCTTTTTTTTATCGAAGTGATAAGCCATCTTTTTTTAATCCCACATCAACCGGAATGCACAAATAAGACCTTCCATCAATTTGTTTGTATTCCAACATGTCCATACTATCTGCATTTACCTGTACTTTTATCCCAGACCCTTCGATTACATATTTTTTGTCGTCAATAATATTTTGGGTATGTAAAGATAACTGTTCTGGAAATTCTTCAATCCTTTTCAGTCGTTCTTCTTTAGCTCCGCACTCTTTGAGAAGCCCCTGCAGTTCTTTTACATCAAGCGTTTCTTTTTCTGTTTCAATATATTCCTGTACTTTCTGGTAAACTTGGGCTGCAGTATCTAATGTATAATTATCCGGGAATGCTTCTGCGATCGCAGCAGAAAAATATTCTTGCTGATCTTTCTCGGATAATGGAAGACCACATTCCAGCCCATACGTGATAAATTCTGCATGTAATTCTTTTTTCGAAAAGTATAAAAGAGAATGGATGTCGGATCCTCCGTCATGGAAAGATGGGAAAAGGAAACCATTGACTGGTGCCTGGATCGTCCATTTTTTCTCCATTGCTTTGAAAGAAGTATCTTCTTTGGAATATACAAGTCCTTCACCCGCAAGGTCTACTGGACAAATACAGCAGATAGTAAACCGGTATACATTCTCAGAATCTTCCAAAACCGTCCCATCTGAAGCCTTTGCTGGAAGATTATAAATCCCTGATCCAAGAAGGATTACGAACTGGTCTCCGTCCCAGGTATAGGACTGTATGATCCGCTGATATACTTCGGAGGGGGTCTCAAAACCCTGTGTCCAGGTATATAACATAGCCTGCATATGTCCTGATCTTTCTGCCTCCAACGGGAAATTAATGGAAATCTGATTTTTCCCTTCTTTTCCTGTCAAACATTTTTTGAAAATAGTCAGGTATTTCTCCTGTTCTTCATCCGTCAGCATAACAAAATCTTCTTTTGTTTCTGCGATAACAGATCCATTACAGCGAATATAGCAGCAGTTCAGCTGTGTAATAGATCCTTTGCCCTTCCCAAGCATCCTTTTTACAATTGAAATTTCTTTTTTATTCATGATAAAAAACCTCCTTTACTCATAGTATGATTAATTTGTAACTGAAATTGATTTTTTTGGACACACTTTTTATTTGCGAAAAAATTTTCCATTCTAAGAAAAAGGAGGTTTTTCTATATGAGAAAAAAAATAGGATTGTTTTTATGTTTCAGTATCCTCTTAACTGGCTGTCAGGGATTCGAAACTACACCGAGTTCCATAACATTACCTGCAAAAGAAACTGAAGTGCATACGGTAATGCAAAGAAATGTGGAAAGGATGGCAGAAGAAAAACATGTTCCTGCTGTATTATCAGATGACTTTTGTGAAAGATATCTGGATATGGATAACATGAAAGTCCTGGAACAACGGACAATTGACGGTATCGCAGCTACACAGTCAAAAGCAGGTATGACAGAGCAAGAGATCCAGCTATGGAACCAAATCATCCGAAATAAACAGTTTACGCAGTATACGTCAGAAGATATTCAGGCAAAGGAGTCGGAATTGACAGGAATTCTGGATGAACTGGCAAAAGAACACCAGGTATCTCTGGATGAATATTTACATTCTTACGGAATGACACAGGACGATATGGAACATTTTGTGGAAAAACAGGCAGGAAAATATGGAATCTCATTAGATCCAGATTCAGAAAAAGGGCGGAATTAAGCCCTTTTTTTATTTGAAACTTTTTTCGCCATTCTATAGTTATCAGGTAAATATTTACGAAAGGAGATTTAAAAATGCCTGAAATACAATATTGCAAAGGAGAAAATATGACACAAGAAGAGCGACAGGTACATATGAAATATGTGCTCAAGCAATTAGAGACCAGAAATGATGTAGTCATTATCGATTATGATTTTTACTACAGCACCTATATTACATTTTTTTATCAGGGATATGCAATTACAGTAGAGCCGAATCCATGTCCGGTAATTACGACAAATTATCCAGGAGAGATCCTTTTCGGGGTAAAAAGAATTGTACAGGACTATCTTGGACAGCAGGTTTCGTATTGGGAAGAATACAAGGAGTTTTCTGATGTAGAACGGTTTCTGCAACGGGAAACTTTCCCCAATATTGAAAATCCAGGTGTTTATCCATTATCTGTGATGATCAATCGAAAACGGATTGTAGAAGTCAATCATATTTTACTTATGTATAATCATCCATTTGCAAAATATGAAAAACTCTATCTGCCCAAAAAACCTTTTATAAAAGGGCAACGGGTAGTAAAGGTAATTGCTGTAGATCAGGATGGCTTTCCATCCATTTTGGTGGACTTATCAGAAAGAAGAATTAAGGAGGATTAATTATGTATACAAAATTTCATGAGATCGAACTTGACCAGCCGACTTGGACAGTCGCATTATTGACCCTAGTAGAACAAAAAGAAACAAAGTCAAAACAGCCATTTTGTGTGTTTACCCTGCAGGATGGAGAAAAAACGATCCAGGCAAATATCTGGAATACGCAGAAAGAAAATGTAAAACTGGAACAGGGCCTGATTTATGTACAGTTGTATAAGAAAATTTATAATGGGACGGAATCCTGGGAAGTAAAGGCTTATGATGCGGCCCCATTGGATGCAAAAATGGAAGACTATATCATTACAGCGCCAATTCCATCTGATCGGATGTTCCAGGAAATTCAGACAATCTTAACAAAAGAGATTGGAAATACCGGATTGTTCCGTCTTACTATGGATTTTTTGAACAAAAACCAGGAAAAACTGTTATACTGGTCTGCAGCAAAAAGGATCCATCACAACTGTTACGGAGGTTTGCTATATCACATCTATCAGATGTTAAAAACAGGTGTGATCTTATCCAGGGTATATTCTTTCAACAAGGAGATCCTTTACACAGCAATTGTATTGCATGATATTGGAAAACTCCAGGAACTTGAAACTGACGCTATTGGGGCATCTGATTATACGGTTGACGGGATCCTTTTCGGGCATACTATGCTTGCAATAGAATGGATTGATCGAATGGCTGCTGAAGCAACCGCATCCGGGCTTCCGTATGATCAGGAAAAGATCCGTCTGTTGAAACATTGTATTGCGTCCCACCATGGGAACCTGGAATATGGCGCAGTTGTCATGCCAGCTATCAAGGAAGCAATGTTTCTCCATGAAATTGATATGATCGATTCCAAATTCTATCAGTACGAACAGATAGAAAAAGGTCTGGAACCCGGTCAGATGTCTGAACGTATTTTCGGCTTGGATTCCAGAGTATATAAAGCTAAAATTTAACAAATAAATAAGGAATCTCCTACCTCTAAATGTAAATGAAGGTAGGGGAGGAACTATCAAAAAGAAATGAAACGGCGGTAGTGGGCGGAAAGAAAATCGCTATCCTCTACTGACACGAGGTCAAGCAACGTTGGTGTTCCCGCCAAACATATCGGACTCCGTGAAATGACCGACCGTGGATTGAAACAAGGAGAAATTATTATGTTTAATAAAGAACAACAAAAAGCAATCGAAACTGTAGAGGGACAGGTGATCTTGATCGCCTGTCCTGGCAGTGGAAAAACTACAACATTGTTAGCTCGGATTCATCGTATGATAGAAATCGGTATTGATCCAAATACGATCTTGATGGTTACGTTTACAAAGGCGGCTGCAGATGAAATGAAAAAACGTTTTGCAAAACAATACGGGGACAGTCCTGTCACTTTTTGTACGATCCATTCTTTTTGTTTGGCGGTTTTACGAAAATTCTGCAATATGTCCAAGGATTGTATCGTAGATCCCGGGGAAGTACGGCAGTTCTTTTATGAACAGTTGTTTCGACACAAGGAGATCGCGGATAAAGAACGTTATTTGAAGGATTTGCTTTTAGATATTTCACGCTTAAAAAACAGTCAGTGTGATCTCCGCTATTTTAAGCCAAACTGTGGGGATAAGGAATTGTTTTCTAAATTATATGGAGCTTATGAAGACTGGAAAACATTAAATGAACAGTTGGATTTTGATGATATCCTTTTAGAAGCATTCCATGTCATGTCCACAGACCCAAATTGTCTGGAATGGCTGAAAAATCGCTATCGCTACCTGCAGATCGATGAGTATCAGGATACCAATTTTTTACAAAGAGATATTTTATATTTACTGGCTGGAGATAATGGAAATATTGCTGTTGTGGGTGATGATGACCAATCTATCTATGGGTTTCGTGGAGCCACCCCTGAGATTATGCTTGATTTTCCAAAAACATATCCAAACGCTGTCCAGATTGATCTGTCTACCAATTATCGGTCAGATACGGATATTATTAAATATGCAGGAAATTTGATTCAGCATAATAAAAATCGTTTTTCAAAAGAGTTTCTTACGTCACATTCGGAAAAAGGGCAGGTTCTAAATCTGACATCCCCGGATAAAGATGCGGAAATCAAAAAACTTTTGGAAATGATAAAGACGGACCGGAAAAACGGTTTAGATCTTTCAAATATTGCTATTTTATACCGGACGAACCAGGAGGCTATTGAGGTCAGTGACTCGTTTATGAAAGAAAAAATACCTTTCCAGTCTACTGAACCAATTCAAGATAAATACGATCATTGGATCTTTCGTGATATTTTAAGCTACTACCGCCTGTCTATTGGGACAGCACAAAGGTATGATCTTAGCCGAATCATCAACCATCCAAATCGGTATTTATATGATCCTAAATATTTAAAAACAGATGGATCAAAAAAGCAAATGATGCGGGTTGCTTATTCCTTGGCTATGGAACCGTGGAAACGGAACCAGACTTTTAGTAACATTGAAGATATGTTTTATCTGATAGAAAAGATGAAAGAAAAACCGATAGTTGCACTAAAATTCCTTGGCAGTTTTGGTAGATATCCTGCATTCTTAAAAGATTATGCAAAATATCGGGAAATGGACCCGTCAGAACTGACAAGCTACTGGGATTCTTACATAAAAGATGCAGAACAGTTTGAAACCTGGGAAGAATGGCTGGCTTATATTGAACAGCACAAACAGATACTGAAGGCACAGCTGAAGAAAAAAGAAGGCGTGATGTTATCTACACTCCATCGTTCCAAAGGATTGGAATGGGATAAGGTATATATCATCAACTGTGTGGACGGAACAATCCCATTTAAAAAGGCAGAAACGAAGGAGCAGATTGAAGAAGAGCGGCGCTTGTTTTATGTTGGTTGCACCAGAGCAAAACATGATTTGGTACTACTTAACTACAAAAATGGAAGTGGCATTTCCCCTTTCATTGCAGAAATGAACCGTCCGAAAAAAGACATTCCACTGGATGTATCTTTTCGAAAATAGTATTCAAAAAAGGATCCGAAAGGGTCCTTTTTTTATTTTTCATAAATTCCAGAATACTATACATATCAGATCAAATTATAAAGAAAGGAGAACATTTTTAAGGTCTGAAATACAATTACGAGGAGAGATAACATGGAATTTAAGAAAAAGTACGAAAGTAACACATTAGCAGGGATTATAGCAGAACGGTCCGGAATCTCAATCGATGAATTCTTACATCCGGATTCCGAGCCATTCTTATATGGGCTTAAAGAATCAGTAGAATTCATCAAACAGTGCATCCAGGATGGAAGCGACATCCATATCTTTGCTGATTATGATTGTGATGGGATTATGAGTGGAAGTATTTTATTCCGCGCACTTTCTGAATACCTGTCACTTTCTGGAAAAAAACAGAAGATTACAATTCGTTTTCCAAAAAGATTTACCGAAGGGTATGGTATCTCAGAATCCGCTGTAAACGAGTTTGATCATGGACTTCTGATTACAGTCGATAATGGAATCACCGCCATTGATCCAATCCAAAAAGCAAAAGAAAAAGGAATACATGTTGTTGTTTTCGATCATCATCTTGCTGGAGAAACGCTTCCATCTGCAGATGTGATCGTGGATCCACATATCGAAACAAAATCAGATTTTTCCCAGTACTGCGGAGCAGGTATTGCTTTTCGATTTGCAAAGGAGATATTACCAAAAGAATCTCCGATACTTGACAAGCTGCTCGTTCTGGCCGGAATAGCAACTGTAGCCGATATGGTTCCTTTGTATGGAGCAAACCGTTATCTTGTACAGCAGAGTTTACAGCTGATCAATTCTGGTATTGGTACGGACGGGCTTCGGGCTTTGCTTCGCATGTTAAATTGTGGAAGTATTACGGAAGAAACTTATGGATATCTTTTAGGCCCCGTGTGCAATGCATCCGGAAGAATTTTGGATGATGGAGCAAAAGATGTTTTTCAGCTTATCAGCAGGGACTTGGATAAGTTTTCTCTTACTTATGACCAGGATTTTTTGTCTTTGCACGACAAAGCCGAGATCCTGATTGAAAGAAATGAAAACCGAAAAGAAATGACCCAAACGGCATTGCAGGAAATCCAGACATATATAGACCTTCACAAAGAAGTTTTAGAGCATTCTGTGTTGGTCATGCAGTATGGTTCAGTAGAATCTCTGGGAATTGTCGGATTAGTTGCCGGGGAATTGGCAGAACAGTATCAAAGACCAGCATTTGTATTTGCTAAGACTTCTATTCCAGGAGTTATCTCTGGATCTGCAAGAACTTATGGTAACATTCATTTAAAAAATGAGATTCTGGAACCATCCGGCAATCTTTTACTTTCTGCTGGTGGTCATGCAGAAGCAGCAGGAGCGAAAATGTATGAAGCCAATTTGCACTCATTTCAGGAAAAATTGGATACTCTTATCCCGCTTTCCAAAAATGAGCCGGTTGTTTTTTATGATATGGAAAAGAACATAAAGGATATTCCAGATTTATTCCAAAAGGAAAAAGAAATGAGACCTTTTGGAGTGGGGAATGAAGAGCCTATTTATCTGATCAGAGATTTTTCTTTATCACCAGTTCAGGGAAAATTTTACGAAGTAAAAGGAAAGAAAAAGAGGGACTTAAAATTATACAATGAAGTTTGCAATGCATATGGATATGATTTATATCCGAAATATGCCGATATGGGAACTCCCAAGCATTTGAATCTCCTGGTGAGGTTGAAAGTGAATGAGTTTCGGGGAAGACAATATACAATTTTGGAACTTATCGATTTTTCCAGTGCTGAAGAAGAGAAAAGGGTTTCTAAACTTCAAAAACAATTTTCTGATCTCCTTAATTTCACTAAAAAGGAGTTTTTATGATAGAAAGAATGACTTTGGACGAATATCTTGGCCGCTACGGCGTTGGATTCCCATGTGCCGGAACTTCCTTGGATAAATGCAGATTTCCCCATGGACTCTCCAAACGTCAACATCAGAAGATGATGAAGGATAACGCTGTAATTGAAGAACAGTATGCTAAAAGACGTGAGAAATGTACAAGGGAATACTATATTCTCCTTCAGGAAGGAAAGATTGCTGCAAAGAGCCGTCGCGAATGCTCTATGGAAAAAGCAAAGTATGGACATCCGGATAATCCATCTGTGCAGGCTGCCAGAAGAATATGTGACAAACGAAACTGGGATTGGAAAAATTATGATCCTAAAACTTATACGGAGGAATAAAACATGGCAACAAAGACATATAATGCAGTATCGCCACAAATTGCAGTACTGCAGACAAGTACAAAAACATTTAGTATTAACAGTAATCTCAAACCGGCAGAAGTTAATCGTTTTGCGGAATTAGTCCACGGAACGATTCGTTTTAATCTGCAGGATTTTTCCAATGGAAAAGGAGATAAGAGCATTTTTGTTTATTACAATATGGAGATTTTTGAAGTGTATGATCTGATGGACCATGTGAAATGGCAGCAGAAGTTTTCTGCCCAGAAGATCCACGGAAAATATCCAGAAAAAGAAGGAAAATTTGCCGGGATGTGCAAAACGTTCCATTTTTACATGCAGTTCCAACCGACAATGCCTAACGGTCAGACATCCAAAAATCCTTATGTCCTAACGATCGAAAATGGTTATGCAACTGCTGGACAAGGAACTGTCCCTGGATCTTTCTACGAACAGCGGAATTCTTTTCAGAAAACTGGTTCTGTAACATTGCGTATGTCCTATTCACAGTTTTATAATCAGATCCTGCGTCCGATCATCCGGTATATTGATTCCTTTACCAGTTACTGTGCAGAATCCTTAATACCAAATGGACTTGCCAGATTAGAAGAACAAGAAAGAGCAAAAGATTATAGAAACCAAACATACAATTATGCCGAACAGCAAAATGCTGTACCAAATCAACAGCAGACAACCAATAGCGTACAACAATATTCTCCGGTACCTGGGCTTCCAGACAAAAAAGATACTTTGCCAGGCCAGATCCATTCCTGCCAGTGTATCATTGTTTCACCACCTGTTGCGCTTAACGATGTATATGTCGGAAGGGTAAAATTAGGTAATCAAGAATATGTATGTATATTTGACTGTTTAGATAACCGATTCCAGGAAGCGTATCGTGCGAATGCAGTGATCGCCCTGGATCTGCAGAATATCAATCATAAATTACATTGCGTTGGGGTATCTGCCTGACAAATTTCTCAATAGAAAAGGGAAGCCGTTGTGCTTCCTTTTTTTGTGTGTTTCACCATACTATATATAGAGAAAGGAGAGATCATATTGAAAAAATTAAGTTTAGTTTTTGCAGGTCTACTGATCACATTTTTCGTTTCCTGGGGAATTAAGGTGAAAATGCCGGTAAACCGCCCAGATAATACGGAAACAGCTTCTACGGTCAAATGGTATGAAACAAAATACACGGCTCCTGTCGCTGATGATGAATGGATCCTAGACCCGGAAATCCCAGACAATTATGTTCCGGTAGCAGGGGAAGATGAAGTCTATATGGTTCTGGACGATTCTGGAAATATCACAGGATATCGGCAAAGGACACAACAGGAAGATGGAAGCTGGCTATGGGCGGATGTGAAGAATCCAAATGCTTCCTATGAATCAGTGGATGGACTCAAACAGGTTTATAAGGTTACAGATAAAAAAGGAAATGTATCCTATGAGCAATATGTTCGAAATGAGGATGGGTCTTATGCGTATGTACCTGTGAACAAAAAAGGTATCCCATTGGATGATGGAAGCGATGCATCTACGATAGATAACAACCACTATGTACACGCTTCTGGAAATGTCTATGGTTTGTACAATGATAATGGAGTACTGATCGGATACCGGGAAAGGGTGAAAGACAATGGAAATTATATCTGGAAAGTAACGGATAAACCGAAGGCAGGGGCTTCAGATATCCAGGATCTTTCAGATGTGAAGAATTCACAGAAACAGGAAGATACGAAAAATGAAAGCGATACTTCTGGTGTTATTGTTGGAAATAGTGGAAGTAAATCTGAAAAAACAGATAACGGGGATGGTACATACACCCAGACAAACAAGACAGTAAACACAAAAACGGAGGATGGTTATCAGATCACTTATGAAACTATTGTAACCAGTGTGTATGATACCGATGGTAATTTATTGAGTACAAAAAAAGAAGGACCTTATGAAGTGAGTAAGGAAAAAATTTCTTCTTCCGAAGATCCGTCAAAAGTTACCATCGCCGGCAGCCTCGATGAAGAATATGCCCGTGTCAGTACATCCGTCACTTATGATACACAGAAAGCTTCAGAACTCCTTGCGAAAATAAATGCGGAACGTACAGCAGCAGGTGTCGGACAATTATCTATGGATACCAGTAGTGCAGTTTACAAACTGGCGTGCATTAAAGCGGCAGATATGGCAACTTATGACTACAGTTCAGACAGCAGTCCATTATATGGATCCTTAAATGACCTTGTGACACGTTTTGGGGCAGATGCTTCTTCTGCATCCGAAAATATCTGGAAAGTAAGCGTAAAGTCCGCAGATGAGATCAACACCAGATTTCAGTCCAATGAGGGAAGCCGGCAACTTCGCATGGCAAATTCTTATACATCCGTTGGTATCGCAATCGTGGAAAAAAATGGACAGGATTATATCGTAGAATTGTTTTTATGAGAAAGAAAAGGCTGACCACAATGGCCAGCCTTTTTTGCTAACGGATATCTTCCAGGATCGGAAGTTCATCATCCAAATACACTAATTGTTTTTTTACAGGCGTTTTATTGTAGGAGATCGTATTTTTTTCAGGTGTCTCATCTAACAGATCATAATCATCCGCGAGTTCCGGCGTTAAGACGAAGGAAACCTCCTCGCCATCTGGTGCAGTATTGTATACGGATGTTCTCTCGTACCATGCATTTAATTCTGGGTTGCTGCGCAGGATTTTTAAAGACCTTGTGATCGAACGTTTTACCCTGGATGATGGAATCCCAAGAATTTTTCCGGTTTCAGCATAAGAAAGATTTTTCCCGGTAGCAAATTTTGTCGTCAGGATCCTTGCGTCTTCTTCACAAAGAGTCAAAAGTGCCTGCTGAAGGATTTTGGAACCTTCTTTATGGATGGCTTCATCCTCTGGATTTTGGGCAAACTCAACCATTTGTTTTTCCAGGCGGTCCTGTTCATCGCCCTGCTGATCGTAGGATACTTCATCCATAGCGTTGATCATGGCAATCGCATCGGTCACGCATCGAATGGAGTAACCGGTATCCAAGGAGATGCTTGCTACATTTGCATCCAGTCCCTCTCTTCTTAATCGCTCCATGCTTTCTTTTACTTCCCTCATCATGCGTGAATAATAACTGCTTTTACACTTTCCAATCTGATCACGGAAGTCGGCGGCGACCCTCATGGCCGGATTGGTTAAGAAAGTAGATAATTTTGCTTTTCTTGGATCATAACTGCCGATCTTTTCCAAAAACATAATCACCATTTCATTAAACAGTGGGTCAAGATATTCCGGAAGATAGGAATTTGCAAAACGTTTGATAAAGAACGTTAGAAGCTTTCTGTTTTCTTCCAACAGCTGTTCTTTCGCTGCCTGATGAACCTGTGAATCATCGCTATGGTATCTGTCCATTAATTCAATCATATGTTCTCTATCTTCATAACAAGTTATACTTTCCGTATTAATTTTCATCACTGAGTTCCTCCTTCAATAAAATGATCCAGTTTTGCAGCTTCATATAAAAATTTCCGGTTTTCGTGTTTCGCAGATTCTATATATTCCAGTAGAACAGGAACAATAGATGCATCCATATGGCAGCAGACAGTCCTTTTCCAATCTTTATAAATCTGCACGGAAGTTTTTTTTGTATCTTCCGGGACTGTCAGTAAGTAACAAGTTAATGACCGGTATAATTCCCATTGATCCACAAACATTCCTCTTTCCTCTTACGACGTATTAATTTCCTTTGTTTATGGGTATATTATACCCTTTTTTGAAATGCAATGCAAATTTTCGGACAGACGTTTTTTCCGATATTTTTTCTGTCCGAAAATGACCTGATTTACTTGTTTTTTTACATACTATTGTTGAGTAAAAAAAAAGGAGGATTTTCTATGGTCGTACATGGATATCGAATGAAGCAGCTAACTATGAACGAGCTGCAGGAACAAATCGACAAGCTGCACAAAAAGTATCAGCTGCAAGTAAAAAAAGAGTACGGACGGCTTCTGGGTGAGGAGATAGCTTTCCTGTGTGACCAGATTGCACTAAACGTTGTTCCGAAACCTCAGATTTCTATCTTTGAACAGGCAAAACAAAACCTGAATCAGCAGCTCCAGGTAGCAAAAATGAACGGGACAAAACAGAATCTGCAGGTAGTTATGTATGTGATGCCAGAGGATGAGTATGTGTATCTGAATGTAAAGTTTCATAATCCGGTTTTTGAAAAGATTTTCAAACATTTGGAACCATATTCCCTGACAGAGGAAGAATATGCGGATGAGGATAATGCCAAAAGAATTCAATGGGAACGTCTGAACCAGAAGGCATTAAAAACACCACCTATGGGTATCAGCTTTTTTGAGATTCCTGAAGTAGTAAAAGAGTATATCCGGTATCCGGAAAAAGGGCAGCGATGTATGACTGAAGCGAGACATAATGTTACTAACCGCTTATTAAATCAAATGTCCGGAGGGCAACAGATTCCTCCCGTCCTGTTAATGCGTTTTTTCGACCAGGCGATGGATTTGCTTTTACTTCCGGAGACACAATGGGAAATCCGGCAGAAGCAGGCAGAACTTCAGGCGATCCTTCCGGATCTGCAGCAGGATGATCAGTTTATTTATGGAAAGGAGGAATCTGACAATGGAAACCTGGAAGAATATCTGGAGAAATAAAACAGTGAAGCCTCACACGACTAAAGTCGCGTGCTTCCCCTTAAATGTGTTGTTACACACGTAGCCTCTTTAGGAGGCGAGAACTCCATTTCTACAGATGATACAGCCAGAACTCAGAAGCCTTATGCCACTAAGGACATAAGCTCCGCATTCAGGTTAATTGCAGGGGGTTCGAGCGGAGACGCGATGTCTGCGTTCCAGTAATGGATGGCACTCCGGGATGTTTTCCAGTCCCGTGACCCTGCGGAGCAGACACCAAGTCTAGGAAAACAGTTTTACCGCCATGCACAGGCTTACCACCGGTGCGGAGATCCCGCTGATCCCCGTGAGACTGCATGGTATCTTATGAAAATCCGCATTTGTTATCTGCAGCAATGCGGATTTTTGTTTTTTTGGATATTTAAAATACTGTAAATATACAATTAAATTTCACGACAGGAGAAAAAGAAAGGAGAAAAAACAATATGTCACGAAAACTTAACAAAAACTATAAAGAATCAGGAACGGAAAGGGAAAAGTTGATCCAGATACTAGAAGATATGGATTCCAGAACATCGATCATCCCTGTTCGTAATCCAGAACAGTTGATTTTTTTCGCTGTAATGGAAAGACATTCTGATAAAAATTCACCAAGGTTCATCCGTTTAGAAGCACCTACGGTGAACAATGCCATGTTTCTCCCACTCAAAGGAGAAGAAGCAATTTATAGCCAGAAGAATAATAATATCGGCTGTTTAAGAAAGGATTCTGCCACTTTCCGGTCCATTCAACCCTATTTCGATGATATTGAAGAAGTGGGTTTCTATTTGATTGTCAGCGAGGAAAGAAAACTTTTGATTACGCCGAGCAAACGTATGTTGAGCAGCTTATGCAGGTGGCTACATGCCGGGACCATAGAACCGGAGATTAATCCTTTTGCCTATTGCTACCTGGTCACTTCCCTTCACAAAGCATCTCCGTTTTCCATTATTGTAAGGACGGAGGATACAGACAGTCGCTGTTATAAGGGGTATATGTGTGTATCCAGTGATTTTCAATATATGCCGCAAGAACTGGTATGGGATATGGAAGAAGCCTTAAACACTGTTTCCAAGAACCCGGTTTCTATCCATTACTGGTGTGTTACAAATGAAGTAACGAAAGTCTACTTTGAATTTCCAGATCATTCCGTAGAAATCCGGAACGAAAAAATACACTATGGTTTACAATACCAGATGAGCAGTATTGGAAATCTCTCCTTCATGGTTCAGCCCTATGTAGAATATGCGAACAGCAGAATCTTGGTTGGAAAAGCGTTCCGTTTGGAAAACCGTTTTTCTGAAATGAACTTCTCCGAACGCTTTTTTGAAATTGGGCAAAAAGCATACGGGGAGTTAAAGAGAATCCGAAAACTGTTCCAGGAACAGGTGTTTAAAAAGCTTCGGCAAGAGGTGAGATATGGAAAAGACATTTTATGGAAAGCAATGAAGGAAGAAGGTTTTAAAATTGGGAAAAAGAGAGCGCAACAAGCTCTGGATCTTTGTCCCGATGAAGTTCCCTACATAGAGTTTCTTTTATGGATCATTCAGTCGTGCAATATGTACACAGAGAATTTTTCAGAAGATATCTCCCAGAAAATGGAGCTGTGCATGGGAAATGCCTGGTATCACACCCTTCTTGATTTTGACAAATATGTAGAGGAAATCAAACTGGAAAAAGCAAAATTAAAAAAGGAGAACCTGAAATGATTGTTTTATCATCGGAAGGCCGTACTGTATTCATTGGTACACTGGAAAAATGGAAAAAAGGAAAAGGAGAAGCGGAGGATAAACTTACGATCATGTCCTTAAAAGGGCTTACGATGCCTGGTGATACTCCAAAAAAAGAAAAGATTACAGTCTTATGTTGGAATTACCTTTCTGAACGTGCACGAAAACTGAATGTTGGAGATGTCGTTACTGTCCAGGTAGCATTTGAAGCAGGAAATTCAAGAAGAGGAACTGCAGAACGTTTCCCTAAAAGTGGTCTTTTTCTTACTAAGACAAGGCAAAAGTTATTATTACTTCCATTGAATAAGATAACCTTACAAAAAAAGGAATGTTCCTGTGTGGGGGAACTGTGGAGTTTCATAAAAGGATCAGAATGGACGATGTGTCTTTATACCGGAGACCAGGCTCAAGAAGCAAGAAGCAAGATCGTCCCTGGTGATTCTTTACTGTGTTACGCACAATTTGATGGAATTTTTTTCTATCCGTATACCACACAGGTAATCCATAAAGGAAGAAAAGGGGAAATATTATGAGAAATACAAGAACTAAAAAAAATACGTTGAGTTTATACACGGAAGGCAGGATATTTTGTATTATCGATACGGAGACTACAGGCCTAAGCCCTGTAAATGACTATATTGTGGAATTTTCTGCTAAAAAATATCAGATAAAAAAGGAACGGTTAGAATTACTTGGCGAAAAGGATATTTTTATCCGGCCACCATTCCCCATGCCCGCAAAAGCTTCATCCATCAATGGAATCACAGATGCAGATCTAGCAGATAAAAAGTCTGAAAATGAAGTTGTTGGTGAAATTGCAGAATTTTTGCAGGGCATGATCCTGGTAGGGTATAATGTGAAATTTGATATCCGTATGCTACAAGGGATGTGTGACCGTACAAAGACTCCATTATCCTGTACAGGGTGTCTGGATGTGCTGGAAATGGCACGCGACCTGGTTTCCAAAAAGGAAGTGGAGAACCATAAGCTGGAAGTATTGACGAAATACTTCGGTCTGGAATTAGGACTCCGTTTCCATTCTTCTTTGGATGATGTGGAAGCAACAGCGCGACTCCTTCAGGTATTTTATACTATGTACAAAGATGAAAAAGACCAAGATGGAGGCAAAGAAAGAGTGTATATTAACTATACATACTTTTGGAAAGGTTTTCGAAAAGAGCAGAGTGGCATTTATGTAGATACAAACCTTGGCCGCTTATATTTTTCGACTTATAAGAAAGAATGGTGTTCTTCACAGGTAGATATCCAACAGGTGAATATTGACGCATTGGAAGATGATATCCTGGTACGATTTGGTATTACTTTGGAGGACTTTTCAAAATTAACAGAAAAGAAGTATAACATGTTAAAAGCTGAAAAGAGAAGTGCAGGTGTCTATATATGATAGCAATCGCATATGTGTTATTTTTATTCGCAGCTATTCAGGACATCCGGACTTTGGAAGTCCCTTTATGGGTCTCAGGTCTTTTGACAATAAACCGCAGTGTATATTTTCTTTTCCATCCTGAAATCATAAAAGAAGACTTGATCGGCCTGCTGATCTGTTTTTCCATCTTCGGAATCAGTATGCTGGTATCTGACATTGGTGGTGCAGATGCATTAATCGCTGGAATGATCGGTCTCTATCTTGGATGGAGGGGGCTTTACGCTATCATGATTGCTCTAGGCTTATGTCTTCCATATTTACTGTGGATGCATTGTAAAAAACAGGAACATCCATATCCCTTTGTGCCATTTTTGGTTGCGGGATTTTTCCTGGTCGAATTCGTATAAGAAAAACTGCCCATGGTCATTAACTCCATGGACAGTTTTTTTGCTAAGATATGTGTACATCCATCAGTCTGCAGCATCAGGATCAGCCACCAAAATACAATTAGCGACCTGCATTTCTTCTAAATATCTTTTGGCATCTTTATATTCTTTAGAATCCTCATTGGATTCTTTTGTTTGGACTAATGTGATATCAAATTTTCCCATATCATCCATACCTTTATTATCTATCTGTGCATTGACTCAATGTGCAGCAGATGGATGCTCCTTTCTTCTTTAGTCTAAATCGTAGGAAATATCCAATAAATCATCAGAAATCCTGCTTAAATCTTCCAGATCATCCGTTTCCAGATCGAGACCTGCGATCGATTCCTTCTTTGTTGCAGCGGACAGATATTCTTCGAGGATCTGCTCTGCCTTTTTTACCCTGGATGGAAGTGTAGTATGAAAACCATTTACACGCAACAGAAGTTTCGAGATCCGATCATCTGAAAGATGAGTCTTGGCAGAAGCCAGGATCATATCAGAGTGATAAACCGTTCCGGCTTCTGAATTTTTTGTAGCAACAGTAATAAAAAATGGAATGTTATGTGCACTGCATTCCCGCTTAAAATCCATGATCATTGGGGCAAGTGTTTCTTTATAAAATTTTGTTTCGTCAAAAAAGTCCATAATTTCATTCTCCTAAATCAAATTGTCAATAGCTCCAAAGAAATCAAATTCTTCGGTTTGCTCCGGTGCTTTGATTTCCTGTTTTTGTTCCGGTTCGATAACTTTTGTTTTTTGTTGGATCGAATCTGAACTTTTCTTTTTTGTTTGCTTTGAATTCAATGTTTCGTTTTGATTCACAGGTGGTTGTATTAGTTTAGGTGGCAATACAGTCCCTGATTTTTCTTTTTTTCTGGTTTTGGATTTCATAATATACAAAGGATTGTTTAAATAATTGATCATCACACCATTATTCCGCGTGTAATAATACCGGATAATATTCTTTATCACACTATTGCGGTATCCATCCCGAATACTGTTCAAAAATGCATTGATTTGTTGATCTTTTTCATTTTCGAGATCAATAGAAAAATGAACGGCATAATTTGTAATGGTGATCGCCTTTGTGGGCAGCAGGGGAGGCGGAATCTTAACATCCTCCCCATATAAATATGCAAGTAAAATTTTTTTAATAAAAGCATTTCGCGGATTACTTTGCGGATGCGGATTGTGCTTCGAACATTTTTCCTGTCGTCCCTGAAATCTTGGATCATGGAATAAGATGATTAAATCCGGATCATGTTGCCAGGAAAACCGGACAATGATATTCTTTTCCATAGGCTATCCCTCTTATCTTACATGATTGATCAGATTGTAATAATACCCACGCACATTAGAGAATACATTGGACAGACTTGGATCGTTCGCATTTCCAGAAATAATCTGTAAGGTCTTCATATCCTTGAATACTTCATCAAAATCCTCTTTCCAGGCATCGTAAGTTCCACCGGTGCAGATGATGTAACTGTAATCAGAAAAATAATCGTATACAGATTTCAGCTTTTCTACCACATCATAACATACTGCTTTACAGTTCTTGAACAGGATAGGACTGATATCTACGGAATCTGAACTCATCTTTCTACGATTTGTGATTGTGATCATTCCAGTCTTCAAATGGATCTGCAGCTGTGCTACGTTAAATTCTCTTCCATATCTGGTTTCGATATCCTGGCAGGTTCTTACGAGAACTTCATGCATGGAATATTCCGGGAATGTTTCTCCAGTTCCAACAACATTTCCGCTCCGAACCGGATAGGTATCTGTTGTACCAAATCCAGGGTCAAAAACGAGTACGTTTGACGAAAAATACTTTTTCACATCTGCGATCGGATGGCCTTCTTTGTCAATGGAAGCCGAAAGCAGGGCACCTAATGGCTGTGAAATGATCTTTGCAATATTGTCATTGCCAAGGGTGTATGTAAATTTCTGCCATGGTTTTTTCCCGATTTTCAATTCAAAGATATGGGTTCCACTGAGAACATCTGTCAGGTATTCACTGTCTCGATTTTTATACTTCGGTGGAAGCCCTGTCTGTACGGAAATCTTCTGATCTTTATAAGATTTCAGATCGTTATCCATAAGCCCAAGGGCAATCCCGGTTCGTGAGATTACACGGAAAAGATCTGAATAATATCGATTCCGTCCATACAATTCCGCTTCACTGTCTAACTGTCCGGTAGCATTCAGTTCATCGTATGCCAGTTCACCGACAACCCATTCACCGGTTTCGTCACGATATCGGATGTCTGTATCTGACGGCTCTTTTAATACGGTATGGTTTTCCGGAATCCGTTTCGCATAGGCCGGGAAACAGAAGTATTTGTTTGGGGAGATCCCTTTCACACCGGAATATCCGATATCCAGCCCGATTGCCCAGTGTTTCTCCGGGCAAGGGAAAATGCGTGGAACACATAATGTTTTAGTTCTGAAATCATTTGTCTGCATAAATATATCCTCCTCGTATGCATGTGGTTTTGACATTTTGCCGTATGGATACCAGGACTTTTTTATTAAGTACTGGTTACTTTTTGAGATGGTTTTTTATCCATCTACTTTTAGTATGTAGAAAAACTAAAAAAAATAGAGTTTTTCGGACAGCTTTTTGTTTTCTATATATTTTTACATTCTATGGATATCAGAACATTTCTTACGACAGGAGAAAACTGTGTCTGAAATACAATTTTTTAAGGAGAAAACATATGAAGATCAAAGAAATTATCATTAAGGATTTTGGTGGAATTGAAATGCAGATTATCAAACCGGAGAAACTGATATTCCTTTTAGGTAAAAATGGTACTTCCAAGACCACTATACTAAAAGCAATCAAACGGGCTTTTCTGGGAAAGATGGAGGAATCGGATATTAGAGAAGGCGCAAAAGCTGCAGATGTGACGATCGTTTTCGAGGATGATTCCACGGTTGAACGTATCCGCAAGCAGGATCGCACAACTGTAAAAGTCAATGACAAAACAACGACAGAAAAATCTGCTACTGCGTTCCTGGAAGATAAACTTGGAGCATCTTTAGCTGTGTATCAGGCAATGTTTGGAACAGATTATTTTAAAGCAATTTCCAAAAATGAATTGTCTTCCCTGATCTTGTCCATGCTGCAGGTACATATCGATAGTAAAACAATTATTGATACGGCAGAAGCAGAAATGGATGTGCTGGAAGATAATGTGAAAAAATATATCATTCAGGCCTTTCCGAGCGGAGAATTTGGCATCGATACGATTGATGAAGTTGCGAAAAAGATTTCTACGCAGCTAACAGAGGAAAAACGCACGTTGGATACGTACAAAAAGAAAAGTACCTTTGATAAAACAGTTCCGAAAGAATCCAGGGAAGACCTAGAAAAGCTGTTACGTCAAAACATGCAAAAAATCGCAGAATATCAGGCGACAGCAAAACAGGAACAGGAGATGAAACGGCTGCAGGAACAACGGACTCAGGCGATCCAGCGGAAAGAAAAACTGAAACAGGAATATCGAACAATGGAAAATGTCCAGAAGCCAGACCAGACAGCTTATGATACAGCAGTTTCTGACAAACAGAAATTTGAAAAAGCGATCCGTGCGGCAAATGGAAATATTTCGAACGCTCAGGCGAATATGTCATTTCAGCAAAAGCTGGTAAATAACATAACAAATGCCAACCATAGCTGTCCATTATGTTCCGGTATCCAATGTCGGACAGATATGACCCCCTATATCACACAGGCAAAAGATCTGATCGCCCAAAATCAGTCCGTAGTTATCCAAAACCAGAACTTCATCAAGAAATGTGAAGAACAGATTACAAAAAGAGATTCTTATATCCAAAATTATCAGAAACTTGCTATGGAATATCAGAAAAAAGAAATGCTTGGTCAGCAGATTAAGAACTTTGTGATACCGAATATTCCAAAACTTCCAGAAATCTCTGAAAAAGAAGATCTGAGCGTCCTTCAGGAACAGCAAAACCTTATCCAGGCAAGGGTACAGGCTATTTCCGAATATACGGTTGCTATGGATTATAAAAAGAAATGCAGGGATCAGCAGGACAAAGTAGATATGCTGAAAAAAATTGTCATAATCCTGGATACCAAAACAGGGGTCCGTAGCATGATCATCAAAAAAATCCTGGAACCATTCCGCCATGCGTGCGAAGCAGTCAGCAGACAGTTAAATCCTGATATGGAATTAATGTTCAGTTATGACAAAGGGTTAGATGTATATATGAGGAAACAAAAAGATGCGGAATTTATCCCAATTTCCAACATCTCTACAGGAGAATTTGTGTTTGTCGCATTTGTTTTAATGACAGTCATAGGACAACTGACACAGACACATATCCTGGTACTGGACAATCTGGATTCATTGGATAATGATAACCTTGGACAGCTGATCACATTATTGGAAAATGATACTACGTTTCAGAATGTTTTTATGGCAGCTGTCAACCATACAGACACCATGAAAACGCTGGAAAACTTTAACGATGTACAGACGATTTTAATGTAATCCATTAGGAGGCCCTTTGCGGTCTCCTTTTTTTGGGGCGATTCATCATACTATAAGAAAGGAGGTTTTTATTTTATGGTAAAAGCGAGAAACATCATAGTTGTTACTGGAAAGATTAAGGCAATCCGGGAGAACAGACAGAGTGCAACGATTATTATAGAAAACCAGGGAGAAAAAGTAACGAGTTATCCTATTTTTTCCGTTTATGATACAGATCTGATCCGTGGTTTTCGTGTGAACATGAGGGTACAGATTACCGCACATGCAGAAAATAGAAAATCCATTGACTTTGATGATTCTGTCACCTATATCAAGGATTTTGTGGTGGATAAAATGGAACGACAAAAGAGGATGCTTGCCCCATATCTGTTAAATGAAAAGATTTCCGAATATGAAGGAGGTTTTTCCAGAGACCGGAATACCTGCCTGATGATTGGTAAGGTCTTTCATGTCTACCATCCTAATGAAGATTTTACGGTAGTGACATTACAGATCCCAAGTGGTTCCAGAATGAATCAAGCAGATGTCGTGTGTTTCAAAAGACAGGCAGAGCAGGCAGCAGAATTTGTTCCCGGTGATACGATTGCAGCCGGCGGATACTTGACTTCAAAATTGGAAGACCGAGAAGAGGCGATGGTTCAAAAACAATCGATCGTAGCAAGGGACCTGGAATATGTTTCGGGACTGATCTAGGTTATATTTTGTTTTCTGGTATTTTTTCCATTCTATGAATATGAAGTTTACAAATACGAAAGGAGAAAATACCATGAATGCAAACCAATCTGTCAAACCACAATCATCTATCACGGGTAATATGATGTCCTATACCTGGAGGGATGAAAAAAATGGGAGATGCTTTTTTCAGATTGCAACAAGAAGAGAAATGCCTCTAAAAGAAATGATCCAGCGTACTGTTGTAAAACAGGATCTGCAGAAGATGAATGCTACATGGTATATCATCAACTGCGATGCATCTGAAACTGGAATTTCCTATTTTAAGGAAAAAACCCCGATCCGGATCTGGGGACATTTTAACGCTACAGAAAAGCCGGAGGGTATAGCTTACGATTTTGTTGTCGAAAAAGCAGAAGAAGCGGAAGCGGAAATTTTATCCATGATCGAATATCTGGTCACGTTTCCAGGTATCAGTTATGCGGATGCGGAAACGATCCTGAATAATCACGGAACAGATGTCTTCCGTATGGCTCAGTCCCCAGGAATTATCAATCGGCTGGTCGCAGAAACAAAATTACCAGAAACAATCATTCAGAACCTTTGTAAATCGATCAAAGAAACAACCGTTGAACGGGAACTTTTTGAGCTGACAAGGGACTGTGGCATGTCTTATGCGTTATGTGCGAAGGCAGTAAAGGTTTATGAAGAGAAAGCGATCCAACAAATCAAAAAATCACCCTATCTATGCGGAAGAAAATTGGAGATTCCATTTTTTGTCTGCGACCGTCTGGGAAAGAAATTTGGTATTTCACCAGCTGCACATCAAAGAATCCAGTATGCCGGTTTAAAAGCTGCAGAGATGTTATGTGCTAATGGAAATACCTTTTTTAGATTAGACAGATTTTATGATTCTGTCCATTTCTTACTCGAACATGGTTCTTATCCGGAAAAAGTGCCAGTTGCGATGGTGACTTCGGCACTGGCTTCTGATTACAAAAAGGGAATGGATGAAGAGAAAGGTGTGATCGATCCGGTAAAGCTGGCAGCAGCTGAAAAAAGGGTTGCTAAAAACATCTTTCGGTTAGCATCAAATCCGGAGGAAGTGACTACTTTTTCCACTAGCCTGATCACTTATGCAGAAAAAGCCTGTGAAAAAACATATGGAACCCAGCAAAAGGAAGCATTTTCCACGGTCTTACGCTCTAACGGGGTTAAGATTGTTACCGGGGGACCTGGAACAGGAAAGACATCTACAATTCTCGGCATCCTGTTGGTCTATATGAAACTGCATCCAGAGCATAAGATCAGATTATGTGCACCTACAGGGCGTGCCGCACAAAGAATGGCAGAATCTACCGGCATGGAAGCAGTTACTGTCCACCGTCTATTAGACTACCGTCCTTTTGGAAGCTCCTTGATATGCAAGGACGCGGCAAATCCGATCGATGCAGACCTGATCGTTGTGGATGAGATGAGTATGATGAATATTGAACTGTTTGATCTTTTTTTGGAAGCAGTCAAAACAGGGACTACATTGATCTTAGTTGGAGATATTAATCAGTTGGAAGCAGTAGGACCCGGCGCTGTACTTCAGGATCTTTTGGAAGCACCAGATACCCTGATCCCAAGAACCATGCTGACAGAAGTGTTCCGACAAAAAGGAGGTTCCCCGATCATTGAAAATGCCATGCGCATCAATTCCGGACTCAGTGATTTGGTTGCCTGTCAGGAATTTCAAACAATACATACGAAATCGGAAGAGGAATCCCTGGAAGAGATACGAAAGATCATGATACAGTTATATGACCCTAAAAATCCATTTTCTTCTCAGATCTTATGTCCAGCACGAAAGGGATTGACTGGGATCCAAAACCTGAATATTTATCTGCAGGAATTATTAAACCCTACAAAAAAAGGTTTTCAATACGGTTCCATCAAGTATCGGTTAAATGACAAGATCCTTTTCACCAGAAATAACTATTCGATCCTGCCAAAAGAAAGCGGCGGAGAAATGGGCTTATACAATGGTGATATCGGTGTGATCAAGGAGATCAACGGAGAAGGGCTTTTAGTCGAAGTCAGGAACCTGCACTTTCAGATTACCAGGGATTTAATGGATGATCTCTGCCTTTCTTATGGAATGACGATTCACAAAAGCCAGGGGTCGGAATTTGAAACAGCGATCGTGGTCATGCCGGCAGAACCTAAAAATATGCTGGTGCGGAACCTTCTCTACACCGCAGTTACCAGAGCAAAAAAGAATGTGATCATTATCGATGAATCCAGTGCAGCGGAAGTAGCAATCCGTGTTTCCAGAAAAGGAAAACGTGATACCCGTTTATCTGGATATCTGAAAGGAACAACAATCACCAAGGATTAGAACTACAAAAAAAGCAGGTCAGGAACCTGCTTTTTGCATATATGGATTTTTCTCATAACGGGAAAGTTTTCCCTGTATCAAAAACCGCAGCTGCCCATGTGCAGTACAAGTCGATAGGGTGACGATATGGTCTTTTACATCCGGCCATTTTTCTTTCAATATTACAGAAGAATTTTTCTGTATCTTTTCCAGATAATCAGAAAAATCATCTTCTGTTTCAAAAAAATATTCATATGCATCGGATGCATCCTGGACAGTCATGGTATTAAAGATTTTATAGATATAACGTCCATCTTCTGTATAAATATAGAAGTAAGGATGTTTTTTTATATATTTTTTTGACATATAGTTGCTGTTTGTACCAAACATGGATCCATTACGCATATTATGTCCATATACGATCGTATTCTGGTCTGTCCAGTCAGGAGAATTGTTGCTGGACATAAAAATACACCCATTGATATTGTACCCACGGTTGAATCCACGATGAAGATAGTATGCATTGTCTTCTCCCTGTACGACAGGATAATTGACATTCGGATCCATGACAATCCATCCTACCAGATCGCTGTTTTGTTCTTTTAACTTTTCCCAATCAATCTTCATATAAGGGTCCATCTTAGTTCCATTTTCAGCCTCTGTTTTTGGCTTCTCTGTATTTTCCTGTGCTAACTCTTCGTATTCTCCTTTCCCATCCTCGTACTTTTGGTGCCACTGAAGAGCAGATAGGGCAAAGTAAAACGATAGGAACAATAAGGAAAGTCCGATTATTTTTCGAAATATTTGATGCATAAGAGAAAAGAAGGTCCTCAAATACTGAGAACCTTCTGATCACACTCCTTTCTTTTGGATCTTATTGTTTTTCTAGTTAAATGGCAGTTCGTCATCGATGCCATCCGGAATGTTCATGAATCCTCCATTACCATATGGCGGGTTGTTCTGCGGCTGCTGATAATTCGGCTGCTGGTAATTCGGCTGCTGTCCAGCTGCATTGTTAAAGCCCTGACCCTGTGGGTAAGTCTGCTGTCCATAGTTATTATTCTGTGGCTGGTTCTGGTTGTTTCCCTGACCATTGCCTTTGGATTCTGCAAAATAGTGTTCTTCTGCTACCACATCAGTCGTATAGATTTTCTGACCATTCTGGTTGGTGTAGCTTCCAGTCTGGATCCTGCCACATACAACGATCTTTGTTCCCTGATGCAGGTATTTTTCGACAAAATCAGCATTTTTACCGAAAGCGATACAACTAATAAAGTCAGCGTTCTGGTTTCCATCCTGTTTGGTACGGCGATCCACCGCCAGGGTATATCTCGCGTATTTCATCGGGTTCTGGCTCTGAGTCATTGAGATTGCTGGATCCTTTGTTAATCTTCCCATTAAAATTACTTTGTTCATGAAAAAATCCTCCTTTTTTAAAGGACGAAAGGAGCATATGTTTATTTCTCCATTCGTCAGTATTTAGTATTCATTTATAGTATGTAAAAACATTTTAAAAACAAAATGGTCTTTTACCATACTATATATAGAAAAGAGGTGCAAGAAATGAGAAAAAAGAAAAAAATAAAAACAATCAATTTACCCACTTATAGTACGAATGGAAGGAATATCACCCCTGGAAAAGAACAGAAAAGGAAACAGATCCTTTTGACAGCTGGGATCGCTGCTGGAATTGCCTGTGTTCTTTATATTCCGCAATTTTTCTACACTACATCGGAACCAGATATTAGTGTCTCAGCAGACACTACAGCGATCCGAAAGGTAAGTTCTGTATTACGGAATTATCCGGAAGAAGATTTTGATGGCGATGGAATCAGTAACGCCGAAGAAGAACTTGCGGGTACAGATCCGTGGAATGTAGATACAGACGGGGATGGGGTTACGGATTACTGCGAATTAAAGATAACAAGTACAGATCCGCTGACTGCTGAGGTGACTTTAGCTGACAAGCAAAAAAAATCAGATACCGAAAACGAAAAATCGGTAGGATCCCCTTATAAGATTGGCAATGTGATTTTGTGGGCCGATGATTATGCTTCGAAAAGTTATGGATCTGTTGTGGAAACAATTAATGGATACCGTTTTTGTAATTTTCACGGATATGCCCAGTTTCCGGATACAGAAGGAAAATATGCATACTCCAACCAGAATGGTGTACATACGCTGTTAGAGAAACGGAATGAAGAAAATGCATGGAGAATCGATGGAGATGCTTCTGTCGAATTATATGACAAAAAATTAAAGGAAGTTTGTGACCTGTCCATTTTAGGGTTCCATTTTTACCCAGATTCTAATGTGTTCTTTCGCGGGCTTTCCAAGATCCTCCCAGATCGTGGATTCTTGACCGCAACAACCAAAACAGATATGGATATTGATCCGGATACCCGTGATGCTACAGTAACGGATATCCAGACGATGGAATACGATAAAGACGACCTGAAACGGTTTACTTTAAATAGTAATACTTTAAACGACCTGGTATATGTCAGAAATTCTATTAAGGACGATCATGCCTGTATTGCAGCATCCCTTTATGACAGCAAAAAAGGGGAGTATGTTGTTTTGATCTATGGATATGACTACGATGGCAACCTGCTTTGTGCAGATATCTCATCGGGGAAAATCCTGGGGAAAATCATAATTACGGAAAAAGCGAAGAAGATTATGAACAAAACAGGGGATATCGTCTCCATGTCTTATTTTGATTATCAGGGATTTGGTTTTAATTCTCTGCAGGGAGACCGGATCAGTTTCTTTGCAACAACAGATACCTCAAAAAACAACCTGGAGGAAAATCAGGGACAGGCTGATGTATCGGAAGTAACACCAACTCCGGAAATAACACCGGAGCCGACATCGGAAGCCACTCCAGAAGTTTCTCCGGAAGTATCCGAAGAAACTACAGAACCAGAGTCTTCGGCAGAACCAGCATCTGTCGAGTCATCAGAGGAAAACAAACAGGAAACGGACAAAAATACTGCGGAAAAAGATCCTGAAAAAGAATCGAAGGATACAGGAAACAAAAAGAATACCAAGGAGGCAACAGAATGAGTATGCTAGAGAGTTTGAGAAACGGTGTAAATGTGTGGGATCCGTACCTGCTAGTATGTATAGTCCTTTTGGTGGTTTGTTTTGTCGTTCCCTTCCATAAAAAAAGAAAGATCAAAAAACAGATCCAAGACCTGGCAAACAATGCTACGGAAATGTCGCCGGAGGAATTCTTCAGAATGCGTAATTTTTCTCTGGATGGACGAAAGTCGTATGCTAAGACTCTTAATTTTGCTGGTGTGTATATTTTGTATAACAAGACGAAACATCTCTACTATGTCGGCCAGAGCAAACAGGTCCTCGATCGGGTCAATGCCCATTTTACCGGTCACGGGAATGGGGATGTGTATGCAGACTACAAATGCGGAAATACCTTTTCCATTCGAACGATCAAACTGGAGGGTAGCGGATGCAAAACACTCAACGAGTTGGAACGGAATGCAATCATGACCTACGATGCTTACCGGAATGGCTATAACAAAACTAGGGGTAACAAAGACTAGGAGGAAAAGTCCAGGATATTTCTGGGCTTTTTTGTTTTGAAAGAAATTCAGGATTCTATAAATATCAGCGAAGTACTTTTACGAAAGGAGGAACATAATAAGAAAAACAATCTCGCTGCAATACAAAAAAGAGGTGTTGTTATGCCATATACAAAAGAACAGATAAGAGAATTAAAAGATGCAGTCACCCCACTAGAATCTGTGGAATGGCTGTTGGACCATGGATATCCAATTGAAGTAAAAGGATTGGGAAAAAAATATATCGACATCAAATGCCCGAACCCGGAACATACGGATCACACACTTGGCAGTTGCAAAATTTCTACCGGAAAATATGACAGTCGGCCAGGAAGTACTTGTTACTGCTATGCGTGCAATAAAAAAATGGACAGCCTGGATATTTTAAAACAGTTCCTTTCCTTTTCAGACTGTTTACAGGTCATGTCGGAGATCAGTGGTATGAAAAACACATTAAAGACAAAAAAATTCAAAAAGTTTTCTACAATTCCGGAAAAGACCAGAAATGTTCTGGAATTTCCTTATATGTCGCGCTATCTGTATGTGCCGGAAAGTTACACAGACGTGAAACCAAAAGATACATACTATCAAGAAGAGAAGGAAGGGAAATATCTTATTATGAAGCGTGAATCTTGGAATCCATGGGAAGATCTGGATGCCGAGGCAAAAAATTTCCTTCTGCGTGAAAAAGCAAAAGAACAAATGAGCAGACTCAGTGGTTTATGTACTCTGATCCTTCATACAGAGGAGTTGGATACAGAATTAGCAGAATTTATTAATGGATTAGATAAAACAGAGTTTGTGAAATTTCTGGAAAAGCAGTTTCAGTCATGTCAAAAAATCTACCGATCGAATGGTGGTAAGTTGACGGATCTTCGGAAACTCAAGAAAAATATCAACCGAAATTACTGGCAAGAACTGACGGCAGAAGTAGAATTGCAAAAAGAAATATCCTGACAGGACCCTCGTGGTCCTGTTTTTTCGTCCAAAAAATTCTTATTTTTTTAATTTTTTACCATACTCTTAATATAGGAGGTTTTCATATGGTATATGGTTTTTTACATTGTCACAGCCATCATTCACAGATGGATTCGACAACCAAAATAGATGAATTATGTAAGACAGCAAAAGAAATGGGTGCCCAGGCAATATCCCTCACAGACCATGGTGTCTGCACAGGGCATATTGAATTTATGGATGCCTGCAAAAAGTATGGTTTGAATGGAATTCCAGGAGTAGAAGCCTATTTGGATACGGAATATGCAGAGAATGCCCATTTGTTATTACTGCCACAAAATTATATCGGTTATCAGGAACTTTGCCATGCAGTGACGGAATCAAATAAAAATCAGCGGTCAATTGGTGGAATCAACACACCAGTAATGACAAAAGAGATTCTTGCAAAGTCCTTTGTATCTGGCAATGTTATCGCAACAAGTGCCTGTATCAGTGGTGTTCTATCAGCCATTTTATTAAATAATCAAAAAATCCATCATGAGATAGAAAAACTGGAACGGAAACAAGAGCGCTGCATCGACCCAAATGATCCAGAATATCTACAAATGATCTCACAGCTGGATGCACTTTCCTCAGATGTGCCTGCGATGAAAGAAAAAAAGAAAGAACTGCAGGTGCTGGCAGGTAAAAAATACAAACAACGGGAAAAAAGTTTGAAAAGCCTGGATCCGGAAACAAAATTGTATCATTTGACGAAAGAAAAACTGGAAAAAGAAAAGGAAGAATCAACGAACGCAGCGACCCTGCTTCCAAAGGTTACTGCTGATTTAAAAGCTGCATCTGCAAAGTATACCAGAATAAATAATTCGTTAAAAAAAGCGAAACAAAAAGTGTTATCGTTTCAAAAATATGAAACTCAAAAAGCAGAACTGGCCAAGCAGCTTATGGATAAGAATATGCTGATTGAAGAAACTGAAAAAGAACTCTTATGGTTTGTCCGCGCTTTCCATGGCAAGTTTTATGTGGAATTACAATATCACGGATTAGACAGTGAAGCATATGTAATGCCAATTTTAGCAGATTTAGCACAAAAACACCATATCGGATGCGTAGCCACCAATGATGTACATATTTTGCGTCAAGGGGATGCAGAAGGCAGATCCTATATGAGAAGTATGCGTTTTGAACAGTTCGAGGAGGTGACACAGAGCGACCGGGAATTATATCTGAAGGATGACCAGAAACTGACAGATGCTTTAAAACAAATCCTTCCATTACCTATTGTGGCAGAAGCGATCGGAAATATCAAAAAGATATGTGACAGTTGCCATGTGGTGATTCCAAAAGTTCCAGAGGTCCATCATTACCCAGTCATGCACGGTTCGGATGGGAAACCGGTAGATGCTGAAAAAATGCTCCGGAAAAAAGCTTACGATGGTCTGTATGATAAGATGGAATCTGTTCCAAAAGCATATCTGGATCGTCTGGAATATGAACTGCATACGATCATTGATATGGGGTTCTCCAATTATCTTCTGATCGTGGCAGATTATATCCAGGAAGGGAAACGCTTGTCCCGGGAAAAAAGTCCCTACCATATTGGATATGGAGTGGGTCCTGGCCGTGGGTCTGGAGCTGGCTCTTTAGTGAACTATGCCCTTGGTATTACGGCATTAGACCCGATCAAGTATGGATTGTTATTTGAAAGATTCTTGAATAAGGAGCGTATTTCCATGCCGGATATCGATGTAGATTTTGCAAAAGAGATCCGTTCGGATGTCGTTCGTTATGTACAGAAGCTGTACGGGGAAGAATCTGTTGCTTGTATCCGGACAGTCATGACCCAGCAGGCGAAAGATTGCATCCATAATATGGCAAGAGTATACGGATACAAGATGTATCCACAGGAAAAAGAGGATGATGCGGGCAGAAGCCGTATCCGCAGACTCGGAAATCAGCTTTGCGAGTTGCTCCCGGATGATCTAACTACATTAAAAGACCAGTTGCCTTTGCTAAAAGCAAAATGCTCTTCGGCAGAGCAAAGAGAAATTTTGCAAATGGCTGCTACTGTAGAAAATACAATAAAATCTTTTTCTTTCCATGCAGCAGGTGTTATCATCGGGGATGGAAAGCCATTGTCGTCCTACATCCCTGTTTTTTATAACAAAGCACAGCAGCAATGGGCAGTTTCCTGCAACATGACGGAAGCGGAAGATATCGGGTTGCTCAAAATGGATTTCCTTGGACTTATCAATCTGGATATCATTTCAGAATGTATCCGACGGATCATGAAAAATACAGGCATCGTTATCGACCCTGAACACCTTCCATTTGAGAAAGAAGTTTTTGAGAACATCTTTACTAAAGGGGAAACATCCTGCGTATTTCAGGTGGAATCACCGGGTATGAAAAAAATGCTTCGGGAATTCCAACCGGATTGTTTTGAAGACCTGATCCTTTTGATTGCTGCATACCGCCCGGGTCCCATGGATTTTATCCCGGATATCATTGCGGTGAAACATGGAAAGAAAAAACCAAGATATATCCTCCCGCAGATTGGAAAAATTCTTTCAAAAACCTATGGACAATGTATCTATCAGGAACAGTTAATGTCCATTTTCCATGAATGCGCAGGGTTCTCCCTTGGAGAAGCGGATATTATCCGGCGGTATATGTCTAAGAAAAAAGTAGAAAAATTTTTACAGTACAAACCACAGTTTATCCAGGGAATTGTAAGTGCCGGGGCTTTGGCAGAGGACGCTGAGAAATTATGGAATTCCCTGGAAGGTTTTGCAAAATACGCATTTAATAAATCCCATGCTGCAGTTTATGCTTTGATCTGCTATATCACTGGCTGGCTGAAATATCATTATCCGGCAGAATATATGTGTGCTGTCCTTAACCATACAGAAGTAAAAAAGATACCGTTTGTGATCCAGGAGTGCATTCGTATGGGTCTTCATGTATCTGCTCCGAATATCAATACATCTGTCGAACAGTTTTCGGATTGTAACCAGGGAATTATCTATGGACTTGGTGTTATCAAAGGAATGAAACAGGCAGATGCTCAAAAGATTATTCAGGAACGGTCACAAAATGGAAAATACCAGGATATTGCCAGCTTTTTACTACGCACAGATATTACGGGCACAGTTTTTGAAAAGCTGATCCGAAGCGGAGGCTTTTCAACATTCTTAAAAAACAGAAGTTTTCTTTTGTCTTCTAAAGAAAAAATAATCAAATCCAAAAATGAGGTTCTGAAAAAGCAAAAAGCGCTTTCCGCATTAAATGGAGAGGGAACACGGAAAGATGTCCAAAAAGCAAAAGAACAGCTGGATCATACACTGGAAAAATATCAGGCTTTATTCCAACTTAAAACTCCTGTGGAAGACGCATATTTGGAAAATCTGAATGAAGAAAAAAATTTGCTGGGAGCTTATATTACTTCCAACCCCTTGCAGCAATATGAGTATTTAAAAGAAAAGCCAGGTATCGATTCCCTCTCCCAAGTTACTTCCCAAGGCAGTTATATTGGAGTGATCACAAATCTTGAAGTAAAGAAACAACGGGATGGTGGACAGATGGCAATCTTTACACTGGAAGACTGGGAAGGAAGTATGGAGTGTATCTGCTTTTCCAATACATTTTCCTGGTACGAAAAATATCTTTACGAAGGCTCCGTAATACAGGTGCAGGCAGTTTATAACAATAAAAAAGACAATCTGATCGTAAAAAAAATAAATGTCTGTAAAAAATATAAAAGAAATATTTTTATTGCTTTCAAAGACCGAAAGTCCTGGGAATCTGTACGGGAACAGTTACTGGCATTTGAAGATCCAGATGGACATCCGTTGATCTTGTTTCAGGAAGATACTGGGGGAATCTGGGAACATATCAAGTGCCACGGAAGAGAACTTCTTGTTAATGAAAGAATCCTGGATAGCAACGTCCTTGGAGCGATCCAGCAACAGCTGCTTTTCTTTTAAAAGAGACCGTATGGTCTCTTTTTTTTACCCATATTTACCATACTATATATAGAAAGCAAAAAATTTTTTTTAGGAGGCAATTATATGGAATTTAAACCAGGAATCAATTTTCGTATTACAGGAACTATCAAACGAATGGAGGTATTGGAGCGAGGAAACTGCCTTGTTACCATCAGCACTTCTGCGGAAGGTCAGATGCGTGATGTGCGCATCCGTTTCTTTGAAGTAGCAAAGGTATTACTGTACCGTGTCCGTGATCGGATTCAGGTAAATGCTCATATGCAGATCCGCCGCTCGATGCAGGGAGACAGACGGGTTTATCGTCCGGAACTGATCGGAGATACCGTTACTTTAATTCAACGCAGATTAAGTTCCGCAATGGAAAACAATATGGATCCGCAGGAAATGATGAATCAGCAGGCAGATACAAACTGGGGACTGGTAGAGGGCACGGTAACTGGACTTTATTCTCCAAATGATAAGGCCACGATTCTTTCAGTGACTGTCCCACATGGAGAACGGGAACAGCGTTGTCCGATCTCTTGTCTTGGAAGATTTAAGTCTATCGCGGATCAGTTGAAAGAAGGAGACCGTATTGCCGCAACTGTTTATGTTTCCGTCCGTGAAGCAGATGAGAACCGTCCATTCAGTCAGAACCTGGTCTGCACAGATTTATATAAATTCAAAGAGGAAGAGCCGGAACCGGCCGTGGAGGCTGCCCATGCAACAAAAGAACCTGAAGAATAAGGCATTTGTAGGTGCGCTGGCTTGTTGCCTTTTACTTGGTGGATGTTCTATCGATCCACCGGACCCAAACAATGGAACTTATGCGACGCAATACCCACAATCTGCCCTGGAATACAGCATTTATTTGAATAAACAGATCACAGTGTTTACCAACCAGATCTCCACACGTTTAAACCAGGCTGTCCATTCCAAAGACGGGAACTATGAGAACGAAGCAGATCTGGCTCAACAGAGTGTAGACATCATGCAGGATACTTTAGATGAAGTTACAGCTACGGAATCTTCTGATTATAGTGAGGAAAACCGTCTGTCTGTCATAGAAGCGATGCAGACCGCAATTGATCATATGAAAGACTATACCGCAGCAGTCAAGAATGGAGAATCGGATCTTACCGATTACACACATTCTTTTGAAAATGATTTTAACGCACTGACCGGATTGGCTTCCTTGTATAACCAATAGAAAGGAAGGTGTTCATTTTTGGCAAGAGAAAATTATGTCCTTTTATATGGCATGGTAGAACGAAATCCGGATATTACTGTGGATGAGGATGCACAATACAAAAAAGGAAAGATTATTTTACGTACTGCAAGAAAATCTTTTGTTACGGAAGACAGGGACAGGTTCCTGCATGGTGACATCCGTTGGGATGGACCTTGTATCTATTCCAAGAGACCTGATCTGATAAGAAAGGTTTTCACAAAGATACGTGCGGGAGATATGTTGCTGGTCAAAGGCAATCTGTGTACGCAGGAAGTAACAAGACGGGCTACCTGTCCTAGATGTGGAAATATTGTCCGGAAGCCTGGAGGTGTGATCACATATATTGACCCAATTTGTATCTATATTGAACAATTGGGAGAGGTCTCTTTTGAGGAATACTGTGAAGAACGATCTCTCAATCCGGAAGAAATCGCGCTTTTGCGAAAAACTGGACTGATCGGTATTACGGAAGAACAGGCCGTTGAAATGATGCAGCGGAAGGTTGAAATTTCAAATCAGGTTTATCTGGACGGGGAACTTTGCAGGGAACCAACCGTGTATGAAGATTCCATCAATCACCATACGCAGACACAATTTCAGATTGCAGTAAACAGAAAAAGATATATCCGGGAAGATAATCCAGATAAACGGACGGATTATATCTGGATCAAAGCTTACGGAAGGCTTGCAAAAGAGTATCAGGAAGTCCTGCATCTGCATTCCAAAATTACAGTCAATGGTGCGCTTCAAACACGAAAGGTGAACATAGATTTTTTCTGTGACCGCTGTGGGGAAGTATTTCAGAAAGCCAACCTGTCACAGGAAGTTGTGCCATATTCCATCGAATACCGGGAAGACTGTGATATTCCAGAAGAAAAAGAAAGGGATTCATATGAGGAAGAAGAATAATTTAGCAGATCGTTTTACTTCCAATAGGACTCCTAGGACTCCGCAGGAAGAAACCCTGAATCCTGGGGTTTCTTCTGTTAAAGAAGAGCAGTTTTCGGAAGAAAATCTGGAAATGGAAGAATTGGTCCAAGCACATAAGGAAGAAGTAAGGCAGAGAAAAGAACAACGTTTCTTAAAAATCGTGAGCGGAATCCTGATCGCAGGTTCCGTTTATTTGTGTTTCCTGATTTATGGGGTTTTTGTGACCGATTACCATTATACCGATGATGGAAAGATTGCCCCTGAAATCCTTACCGTAAAAGATATTAAACAGGAAAAGGAATTCGATACTGTTTTATATCAATATTTAAAATGCAGAGATCTGTATGAGAAAACACTGATGCTGGATTACCGGTTAGGAAAAGGCGAAGAAGATCCTTTGACCATCGCCCCTTTATACGAAGAACTGTTGGATGAAGTTTCTGATCTATCTATAAAAACAGATGCTTTAACGGTTGAGACCAAATACACGAAGATCAAAGAAATGCTTTTATCCTGGATCAAGAACGATATTGCTGTTTACCTGCAAAATATGTCTTCCTCTATTTCCCAGAATAATTCCGAAACAGCCCAGAATGCTTTGAGTGATCGAAATCGCATCTATGCGAATTTTTCCAATGTTACGCAAAATATTGTGGCGTTAGGGGATCAGCTTGAAGGCGTTGACCTGACAGATATCAAGCAGTGGACACCAGAAGATTATGTAAATACAGAAATTAATGGGGAGTAGGCATGGGAAACGATAAATCATTTTATACATTATTAAACAAATACAACACACTATTGGCCCAAACACAGGATCTGAAAGAACAGTTGGATAAAAGTAAAGAGAATAATGCAGAAATCCTGCAGAAAGATAAGGTGATTGAAAAGAACCTGCGGGATTTGTGCGCCGATATCCTGGCAAAAGATCCAAAGGAAATGAAGCTCGGGCAAGAATATTCCTGGGATAAAATCGATTTATTATCCCTTATCCAGAAATCAAGAAATGTGTTTAAAAAATACAATGAAGATAAAAAGAATTTTTTGGAACAATTGGCAGATACCTGTGAAGACCGCGGCAGACAGATTGAAAACCTGAAATCACAAATAGAAGAACTGCTCATAAATCCGGCAGCCCGGTCTTTGACCCCGGATCAGCTACAGGCCAAATGTGAAAAAATTGAAAAAGACGCAGCTGTTATAAAAAAAATGAACCCGGAAGTAAAGAAATCCGTAGAAAATGGAAAAATCAATCTGATCCATGAAGAAGATACGGATCCAATGCTGGAAGAGGAAGAAGAAGCTTATCAAAATATTGAAAAATTGAACCAGCCTCAAGAAAAAATTACGGCAAACTCTATCCCCGGTACATCTGCAAGAAAGAAGATCCAAGACATGAAGAAGCGGAAAAAACCGATCGTTGCCATGGAAAATTATCAGGATACCCTGAATCAATTAGATGAAGAATCAAAGCTTGTGATGCGTATCATCGGGGAAAAAGGAATTTCACAAAGTAAAGATATTTTAATGGAATGTGTTCAGCAGGACCAGGCCTTATCCAATGCAAGACTACGGAGTTCTTTAAAGTTTTTAAAAGGATTACAGATTTTAACGGAAGAAGAACTGAGGGTTTGGGCAAAAATCTCTATTTTTTATTTCACGCCAAAGGGACGAAAAATTTATGAACTATTATTCGATGAAAAACCTACTCTGTCGGAAGCAGAAAAACTGCTTGCAGAACATACAAGCCTCACTCATGGATATGGAATTCTAAAGACAGCGGAATTGATCCGTGCACACAATGATTTTATTTCTGTGAATGAGTGGAACCGAAAAAACCCGATTCCGATATCCGCCGGTTCGTCCTACATACCGGATATCATCTGCGAAACAGCTGGCGGCCGCAAGTTTTATATCGAATATGAGTGTGCCAATCATACGCAGGTTAATTTCAATGCAAAGTGTAATAAGATGCTGTCAGTTTCTACAATACTGAACTTTATTGTTCCAAACAGGGCGGCTGAAGAAGCTATCAATTCACAGATCCGTCAATGGATTATAAATAAAGGACGGGAAGCGGTTAGTCATGCAACGATCCGTGTAACAACCATTGCCCTGATTGCAGACGTAAATCTTATTGAAAACAAGTCCTGGCACTTTGTATATAATCTTTCCAAAAGTGAAGTGCCGGAAGTAAATTAAGATTCCCCGCGGATATATCCCGCGGGGTTTGTTCTTTGACTGTTTTTACATTCTATAGGTAACAGGGAGGTGACTTGTATGTTGGAATCTTTTTTGGCATTTAACCAGAATGCTGTCAGTAATTTTTTGTACTTATTATCCAGTAATAGTTTTTTATTTCTCTTGATCATAGGTGTGCTTGGCACAATTTTTTTGAAATTAAAAGAGGAATATGATGTAGCAGCAAACGACAAACATTCAATTATTTAGGAGGTGATATTGTGGATGAAGAATTGGTATACAGACAAAACATGAGCCGGAACGAAGCCGTAAAAATCCTGAAAGCAATCACGATCCCTCTGGCCGTTTTTGCCCTGGGACTATTTACGATCAATCTTTTTGGAGCATTCGGTAGGAAACTTGTTTGCCCGTTATCTGGTTTTATGTGGATTGTTGGTGTTGTGGTTGCATTTCTGATGCCATCGCAGAGAAACGATACGTTGAATCACATGCTGTTGATGTTATCCGTGTATTATAGCACTTTGATCACTTTTCATGTGGTATTGAGCATTGTTTCAGGAGTCAGCTCAGAAATGATTGCAGCAAGTTTTCAACAGGCGATCCCAACATCTACGGGAAATACAATTCCCGGATATCTGCAGACAGCAATGTGGTTTACCGGTGTATTAGTACCGTTAGGGGAAATTGCCATGCAGTTAAAACGGTTATTCCAGTTTAAGCGGAATCAGACACTGGCAAAAACATTTGCCCAGAAACGTGGTCTCCGCAACGGTGGGCGTACAAATGATAATATCACTTTTTAAGAAAGGAGAAATGTTATGCTTTCTTTATTTCAAATGAAGCAGATCCTGCATCCGGTTGTGGACTCTACTCCGGAAGATGATTTCCGTATCCTAGATTCGTGGGCAGAGTATAAGGAAAGTTCCGACAGAGATCCGGAAAAACGCAATCTGGATTATTTATGTTATGAAATGGAAGTCATGAACCCGATGACTGGGGAACGTACACATTGCTATAAAGCAATCAAATTAGCCCGTGTTGTACGACTTCCTGCGGATGCGAAACAATCTACGGCCTTGATGGATATGCAGGAGCAGATCTTAACGGCTGTTAATCAGCAAAATATCAATCTGATCACAATTATTGCAAATGTGATCAAACCGGTAGCCGTTGGACTTTTATATCTATATGGTGTACAGGGCGTAGCATCATCCATTGACCGGGCAAAGGATAAAGCGAAAAAAGGATTTTTAAGCTTCATTTATTCCATGCAGGGAACTTTTCGTGTGCTGGAGCTTCGATGTGCAAATGCGGAAGAAACAGAATGGCTCCGTGAAAAAATGTATAATATGGACTATCTGACTGTTGTCCGCGGTATTCCAAAAGCAAACAAAGCCGGTGAAAATATGGGAAATAAAGGCATGGGAGGTTCCAATGTCAATCCTGATTCCCAGGGAACCCTGGAGGAGATCATCACGGGTATGGCTGATTACGAATATGTGATCCAGGTCCTTTCCACCCCGGTATATACCGATACGTTGATGTCCTGGCAGCGTCAGTCCCAGATTGAAATGTCAGACTGGTATGGACAGCTGCAGGGAACAAAATCACTGAGCATGAACCTTTCCATTCCTATGATGTATATGGCGAATGCCAGCCAGAGCCAAGGTTGGAGTAAGGCATATACGGATGCCAATACTGTCAGCTATGCACAGGGAGAAAGCTTTACTACCAGCCAGGGACAGTCCGTTGGCGAATCTTTATCCCAGACGTTTGGACAATCTTATGGACATAGCGAAGGACAATCTCTTTCCAATTCCTATTCGCAGGGAGTCAGCCACACGCAGGGAGTCAGCTATGGGGAAACATTTGGACACTCTGTAGGGCAAAACAGCGGGTTTTCCATTAATCAAAGTCAAGGGGTCTCTTCTGGCAGTGCTTTCGGGCAAAACCAGGGTATTTCCAGTAATATCGGATCTTCTGTCAATCAGGGTGTTTCCGAAAATACCGGGATTTCCCATGGACAATCTTCTTCCGTCAGTCAGGGATTGTCGCATTCCTTTGGTACATCCCAGAGTCAAGGAATGTCACAAAGTACCAATATTTCCCAGGGGCATAGCACCTCTCAGGGAAACAGTTACAATATGAGTTATGGGCAGAATGTCTCCCAGTCTCACAGCGTTGGAAATAATCAATCTTTCGGATGGAACCAGTCGCAGAGCATGAACCGCGGACAATCTGCATCTTTCGGACAGTCGTCCTCGGAAAGTATGAGTCAGGGGACCAATTCTTCTTACGGGTTTGGCAAAAGTGACAGTTACGGACAAAGCCATAGTGGTTCTTCGTCATATGGCGAATCATTCAATGTTGGACACAATTCTACGCTTGGCGGAAGTGGGGGTGCAAGTGGCGGATTACCGTTAGGTGTTTTTTCTGTAAATGGATCTGCAAATGCATCTGGATCAGATTCCTCTTCTCTGGGAGAGAGTAATTCAAACAGCGTCAGCAACGGTGTCAGTTCTTCTCATGGATCAAGTTTCAGCAGCTCCGTGGGATCTTCTGTGTCTAATGGGGTCTCTCATGGACAAAGCACTTCCATCGGAAGCAGTTTGTCATACGGAAGCAGCGTTGGGCAAAGTGGAAGCATAGGAGCAAGTGAAAGCTATGGAACCAATATCGGGCAGAGTTTAAGCCAGGGTTGGGGTGCCAGCCAATCTGTTAGCGATTCTTATAGTATCGGAAATGGTATCAGCCAATCGCAGACACAAGGAATTAGTGAGAGTTCCGGACTCAGCCAGTCACGGGGATATGGGGAAAGCAGCAGTTTAAGCCAGTCCCTTGGCACTTCAAACAGTTATGGCATGAGTTACGGGAATGGTGCTTCTTCAGGAGTCAGTGCATCCCAGAATGTAGGACAGTCTGCAAGTTTGAGTTACGGTCAGAACTTTGGACAATCCGAAAGCTATTCTGCATCCCAGAACTTCGGAAGATCGGAAAGTGTTGGTACGAGTGAGACATTTGGACAGAGCGTTGGACAAACAGTCAGTAATTCCGTATCAAATTCCGCTTCTACGGGATATGGACAGAATGTAGGCAGGACAGAAAGTGTTTCTAATGGACAAAGTTACACGACCAGTAATGGAAGTTCCCAGGGAACCAGTAACGGAACAACAGGGACTACATCCCTCGGAACCAGCAGTTCTATGGGACTTGGACCAAGTATCGGATACAGTAAATCCTACCAGTGGCTGGACCAGGGAGTAAAAGACCTTCTGGAACTGATGGAGTTCCAAAATGAACGGATTAAAAAGGCTTTACGGGGACAGGGGGCTTTTTATACTTATGTATATATCGCCTGCCCGACTGCAGATGCCCTTTCGGTTGCCCAGGCTGTTGCAAAATCCACCTGGCAGAATGAATTTGCTATGACAAACCCGATTCAAGTCCTAAATCTTACGGAATCAGAACAAAGGCATCTATTATACCATTTTGCAGCTTTTTCTGCTGACGTTACAAGGGAAGATGTTTTCGGAACAGAGGAATATAAATATTGTACGGTATTGCTCCCGGAAGAATATGTCGCATACACCCACTTACCACGAATCTCAGAAGGAGGTGTATTTGCTACGGTACAAGATATTCCAAAATTTGCAGCGCCTTCTGGCATGAAGGGAGATATTTATATGGGAGTGATCCTGAATGCAGAGCGTTATACCTTCGAACATGGATACCGGACTGCGTTTGATTACCGGATCGATGAAAATCAGCTGATGCACGGATTTTTCACAGGAGCATCTCGATCTGGAAAAACAGTGGCTGCTATGCGTTTCATCGCGGAGCTTTCCAAGGTCCGCAGGGCAAAAACAGGAAAACGGCTGCGGATTGTGGTTATGGATCCGAAACAGGATTGGAGAACCCTTGCAAGGTTTATAGAACCGGAACGGTTTAATTTCTATTCCATGGGAAATCCGACATTCCAGCCGCTCCACATCAATCCATGGAAGGTCCCAAAAGGCGTTTATCCACAGATCTGGATCGATGGAGTAATCAATATCTACTGTCGTGCATACGGTCTTCTGGAACGAGGCAAACAGATGATCAGTGATGTGGTCTACGAACTGTATAAAGAAGCTGGAGTATTTGAAGTATCCGACAAGGAAAACTGGAAAGAAGAAGTCCCAGAACGTTCCTCACTGATTAATTTCCAGTCCATTTATAAAAAAATGGAAGAGAAGAGGGATCAGTTAGTCGGTGCCGGAAAATCCGGAAATGATACCAAAGATGCATATGCAAGACTGATCGAACGTCTTTCCTGTTTTTCCAGACCGTACTCGATCGAATCCAAATTGTACGGCACATCGGATGGAATCGCTATTGATGATCTGATCGGTGCGGATGATGTAACCGTTCTGGAATCCAAAGGATTGGAAAATACGTTCAAGAACTTTATTTTTGGTGTGATCACCAGTGGATTTTTTAAATTCGCATTGGCCCATGAGGGTGGATATCTGGCAGATGACCAATATGAAACCGTTCTGGTACTGGAGGAAGCCAACGAAGTGCTGACTGGTAGTGATACTGCAGGTACCGGAGGAGGATCAGGTACAGAGCTTTCCGGACAGTCCGAATTTGAACAGATTCTGGACCAGTCAGCCGGATATGGACTCTTTATCTTTGCAATCACACAGAAAATTGCGGATATGCCGTCTTCCGTCATTGCTAACAGTGGTCTGGTCTTCGCCGGACGACTGAAACGTGCAGATGATATTAATGTTGTTGTCCGAACCATCGGCCGTGAAGAACGGATCGATGACCGTGATATTGTCAAATGGTTTCCTCGAAGTCCTACCGGATGGTTCGTTTGCCAAACTTCCAGGACATTTGATTTCAAGGATGCCGAACCGATCCTTGTACAGATCAGCCGGCTGAATATCCATGCTCCGTCCAATGCAGAACTCGATGAAATCCTAATCCAGAAAAAAATTGCAAAAGTCATGTCTGCATGAGGAAGAAACCCGCAGGGAAACCTGCGGGTTTCTTCATGCTAATTTTACATACTATAAGTAGAAGAAAAAGAAAGGAGGACGGGTTTTCCCGTAAATTTCATGGCAAAAAACAAAAAAATCTTAACGATTCTGATCGTGGCAATCGTGGTAGCGATCGCAGGTGGCATTTCTTTATATTTATATTTGTCGCCACAAAAAACAACTGTATACGTGTTCAAGGACAATTATGAATCTGGTACGGCATTATCCGAAGACATGCTTGTTCCGGTTCGGTGTGACTCTAAGATTGTTACTGCTGGGAAAAATGCAGATGTGAAATCAAAATTCGTTACAGGATCGGAGATCACAGAGGTCTTAAATGCAGGTGATCATTTACGTATGGATGTATCGGAAGGAATGCCTTTAACAAAATCAGAATTATTCATCAATGGCGGATCTGACATTGAGAAAAATATCCATACGGGTATGATCGCTGTTACCATCCCGATGGATTCTGTAACAGGAACAGCAGAAGGTATCCGTGAAGGTTCTCATGTCAATATTTATGCAACCGGTTATCAGGGAACAGATGGAACAACCTTATTATTCCAAAATGTGAGTGTAATCGCGGTAGAAAAAAACAGTGCGGGAGTTCTTACTTCGGCAACCGTTGAGGTCAATACGGATCAGTCTTTGAAACTAATTTATGCACAGAATAACAGTACTTTAAACCTTGCCGTTGTTGACAGTGCCGGTTACGAATACACCGAACAGGATGAACCTACTTATACCGGTACAGCACAAGCAAATTAGAAGGGATCAAAAATGACAACAATTTTATTAGTAGATACCAATTATACATTTACTGCAGATGTGGAAAGCCGGTTGATCTTAAACGAAATTCCGGATCTGCAGATCGTTGCACTCAATAATGTGGATGATGTTTTCCGGATCGTCCAGAATGTCCAGCCGGACAAAGTATTGTTAAATGCTGCAGTCCTTGAAATGTATCCGGATTGGAATTTGACCATTCCTGTCATTTCTTATGCAAGAAATACGGATAGTCTTGCCCTGGCAGCAAAGCATAATATTCCGTGTTATGGGGTAGTAAATACCCCAGAGACTCTTTTGACTGCAATTGAAAACAATTCTTTTGTAACGATTCAAAAAGAACAGCCAAAACCACCCAAAAAGCCAGAGCCAGTGAAAAAGCCAGAACCAGTAAAAAAAACGCAGCAGACATTCACACAGGAAGAAGAGTTTTCTTTTGATGATCATATAGTAGAAACCGCAGCACCCAAAAAACGGGAATATGTAAAAGAAGATCCGATAACTTCCGAAAAACATGCTGTTTACAAGGAACAGATGGTATCAGAGTGCCCGTCTTTTCAAGAAGCAGAACCCCAAAAGCCTGTCTATCAGCTTCCGAAACAGGAAACAGGTAATAATACGTTTGATTTGCGAGCACAGCTGGCTCAGGCAAAAGAAGAAGAACGTAGACTTGCAAAAAAGCAGCAGGAGGAACAGGCACGCAGGGACCGGCAACAGATCAGTGAACAGCTGGAACGAAAAAAAGGAAAGGCGAAGGTGATCACTGTTTATTCTGCAAAAGGCGGTGTTGGAAAAACGACCATCTCCTGCGAATTAGCTGTCTATCTGGCACTGACAGATCACGGACGAGGTAAATATAAAGTATGCATTGCCGATTTTAATATCGATTTTGGGGATGTCATGGCTACTTTGTCGTATGATCCAGACCGGTTCTGTATGACAAGCTGGGCTGATGAGATCCGTGAAAAGTTAGATGCACTCCCCAGGGATGCCTATGGAAATCATACGAAAGAACAGCTGGAATCTATTCAGTACACCGATGTCCAAATGGAACGCTGGTTACAGAAGAACAATGAAAATGGATTATATGCGTTACTGGCACCTACTTCCAATGAAGATTCCATGGATATTTCCGAAGAAGAACTGAAAGTTATGATGCATAACCTGATCTATAATGGAGGGTTCGACTTTGTGATCTGCGATACAGGAAATAACACCAGGGATTCTTCTTATATGGCATTGATGGAAGCAGATCAGGTATTTCTTGTGGTAACACAGAACTTTAACACCATGAACTGCAACAATAGTGTACTTTCCACTTTATATAAGGTGAAATTCGATATGAGCAAGATCAATTTGATCGTCAATAAAGTAAAACCAAAAAAATCTGTAGGTATCGGCATGGATGAAGTTGCAGAAGCACTGAAAAATCCGGACACCGGAAGGCCTTATCCTTGTGTCGCGAAGATTAAGGATACCAATGATATCAAACAGGCAAATAACAATGCAGAGCCATTGGTATATAACCCGTCCCATGAATTTACAAAAAGCATTGGACAGCTTGTTTCTAAAATTGTTGGGGACGATTTTGTTTTGGAACAGCCGAAAAAGAAAAGCTTCTTAGCAAGATTATTCGGTAGTAAATAGGAAAGGAGGCTGCCTTCCATGGGATACTATGGGAGGCATTCGTTTATATGGGCTTAAAAGAACAATCGCCAACTATATTAAAAAACCAGATTCAGAGAAAAGAAGATGAAAAGCAAAAAATCATTGAAAAAGTAGAGTTAGAACATATCCAGCCCACAGATGAGGAGCAAAAATTTGCCTCTGAAGTGATCCGTAAAATATCTGATCTGTATTCCGAAGATCTGGTACATAAAGACATTGAGGAACTGGAAACACCTATCAGGAATTCCATTGCAGAAGAATGCAGCTTTCTGGAACTTCCCTTTGAACAGCAAAAGAGAGTGGAAAAGATCGTATCCATGATGATCCTTGGTAATGGGCCAATCGAGGAATTCTTACAGGATCCAGAAGTTTCTGAGATCGTGGTGCAACGCTACAATAATATCGTTGTGGAAAAGCATGGCCTGGTAGAGCCAGTATCTGTCGTCTTTAATAATGAAGAGCATTTGCAGACAATCATCAACCGTATTGTCCAGAAGGTCAATCGCCAGATTAATATCAGCCACCCGATCGTGGATGCGCGTCTGAAGGATGGAAGCCGTGTGAATGCAACGATCCCTCCGGTTTCTCCGGACGGAGCAACACTTACAATCCGAAAATTTTCCAGAAAGGGAATATCCGGACAGGATTATGTGCATATGGGTTCGATGAGTAAAGAAATGCTATATTTCCTTAGTCTGTGTGTCCGTGGGAAACTAAATATCTTTGTTTCCGGAGGCACCGGAACAGGAAAAACTTCGATGCTGAATATGCTTTCCTCTTATATTTCGGACAACGACCTGATCGTGACCATTGAAGATACACTAGAGTTGAAATTACAGCAGAAAAATGTCCGTAGGATGGAAGTTCGGACATCCAACAATAAAGATATGGATACCATTGACCAAAAAGCATTGGTAAAAGCTGCGCTCCGTCAACGGCCAGACCGTATCATTCAGGGCGAGGTCCGTGACGAATCCATTATTGACTTAGTAAGTGCCATGAGTACGGGGCACGAAGGATGTATGAGTACGATACATGCAAACAGTGCACAAAATATGTGTGATGTACGTATCCCCATCTTGTATTCCTATGACAAACATGCTGACTTTTCAGAAAAATCCATTGCCTTACAGATAGCAGAAGCTATCCATCTAATTGTCCAGTTATCCAGGTTCAGTGACGGAAGCAGGAAAGTTGTTGCAATTTCGGAAGTGTGCGGCGTGGATAAGAACAACAAAGTAATCATCCGGGACATCTTTGTATATGACCGTCAGTCAAGGAATTTTTGCGCTACTGGTTATATCCCGGAATTTTCTATCCGTAGGATTACGGACCATGGCATGTCTGTAGTAGAAAGCATTTTTGAGAAAGGAGCAGAAGCGTGAGTATTGCTATTGTTATTACATTGTATTGCATTGCAGTCCTTGTCTTTGGTGTTTATATGATCGCCAAAGTCCATTTGGAAACATCCAGGATTACACAGGAAAAGGATCTCATCAGTAAAATTATTGAAAACCGGGAACGAGCGATCCGTCATTCTGGATCTGCTATGAAGATCAACACCTATTTTGCTATTTTGGGATTATCCCCTTTGATCGTTGGTACAATTGTCTATCTGTTCAGTAAAAATGGACTATTTGCTATCCTGATGGGATTTATGGGGTTTTTAACCCCGGATCTGATCTTATATGTGATTCATGGGCAGACAGAAAAAAATTTCGAAGAACGATATGCCCGTGCATTGGATCAACTTGGATCTTCTTTACGGGCCGGTATTAGTATTTCGACTGCGGTAGAAGATGTCGCTCAATGTAAATTCATCCATCCTTCTATGCGAAAACGTTTTGCAAAACTGTCTGCAGATTTACAGATGGGTATTACTGTTGCCGATGCATTCCAACATTTTGCGGATGATTGTGGAAATGAAGATGCTGCAGATATCGCCCTGGCAATTGCTGTACAAGATACCGTCGGTGGACATGAAGCAGACGTTGTATTGTCGATCGCAAATAACATTGAAGAACGGATCATGATGCGAAGGGAGATTAAAAGTATCTTTGCAGCAACAAGCGCGATGGTATGGATGTTTGATTTCATTGCACCTGGGACGATTCTATACTTCTGTATTACAAGTCCGTCGTATATCGATACGTATTTTCAGGATACCCTGCATATTCTTTTGTTCATTACGATTTTATGTATGCCATTGGTTGGAAGTTTCATCAATCACAAGACTCTACGAAGAGTCCAGAAAGGAGTGTAAAAATGGAAGCGGATGTATTAGTAATTTCCATTTTAATCGGATTGATGCTTTTCCTGGCCGTTATCAGCATTGCAACAATCCTTTATCAAAAAAATAGTAAAAACACCAGATATCAAAAAGAACATCCGGATGACTGGCTGTTCCATGATTTTAACCACAAAATGTACAGTGCTGTTTATGGGTTTCAAGATCCGGACACAGTAGCACAAAAAATGGGTATCAAAACAGAAAAATATTATCAGAACTGCCGGCTGGTCCGTAAAGAAGCAGACTTGCAGCGACTGGTCATTTGTTATACCTATGGAATCCTTAGTTTGGCAATATTCAGTGTTTTGTCAGTTGTTTCTTCCATCTATTTTCTGCTGGTAGGAGTTCTTTTATTTTCACTCTTTTGTTTTTCAGAACAATTCCTTTTAAAAACAAAAGCAGATGATATGAAAGCACAGGTTTCTGGTGAACTGCCAAGATTTTTGGATTTACTTCAAGCAGAACTGCAGATTGGGATGCCGATTGAGAACGCCATGTTGATCATTTGTGAAAAATTCCAATCCAGGATTTCCAGTGAATTTTTGCGTGCCGTAAATGAGATGCAGATGGGTGCTTCCGGATGGCAGAAAGCCATGGAAAATGTTGCAGAACGATACGATGAGGAATTATTGAGCGATTTCGTCTTAAATGTATCAACTTCTTACTCCAAAGGCATTTCCATCGCTGATACAGTCTCCAGAAAATCAAATGATATTCGGAATACGAATCTTTTAAAAGCAAAGGAACGTGCTGGAAAAGTTACTAATACGATCCTCCTTCCTATGGCATTGTTCCAATTGATGCCTATGATCGTTTTCCTGATTATTCCAATCATGTCGGAACTTTCCGGATCTTTACTATGATGGGAGGGCGTTATGTTACATATTTCTTATCTTTTATTACTCTTGGTCCTTGCAATTGCATCTGCCTGTGATATCAAAACAAGAAAGATTCCGAACGGATTGATTCTGACCGGTCTTGTTACTGGTGTGTTGTTTTCACCGGTCGGAATTTTCACAAAACTTTTCGGAGTGTTATTCTTATTCTTTTTCGGAATGCTTCGCCTGATGGGAATGGGGGATATCAAATTGTGGATGGTGATCCTTTTATATCTTGGCTTCGCAAACAGCTGTTTTATTGTAGTAACAGCGGCGCTTTTACTGATCCTTTATGCAATTTGGAAAAACCCTTCCATCACAAAGGATATCTCTGTTTTTTTTCAATACTTTCTTTACACGAAAAAGATTGGGAGTATTGAGGAAGACGGGTTCCCATTTGCCCCATTCCTTTTGGCTTCTACAGTACTTTTCGGCATTTGGAAGGTGGTGGTCTGATGAAGCGATGGAAGAAAGGTGTTGGGGAAATGATCGGTTATACGATAGCCATTCTCTTTTTGACTATTTTTTACTTTATCATCATGAATGCTTTGATCCTGAATAATGCAGAAAATGTCATGGAGGAATGTGTCATGAATATTGGACGGCAAGTCGTAACCTGCGAATCTTTGAAAGATGCACAGGATCGTGTACAGGATGTGGCTGAGTATTATCTTCCAAAAGAAACCAAGGTGATCGATAAAAGTTCCATCAAGGCAACAGTTACCTTTGCTCCCGGTTATAAAAAAGATCAGCGGAAATGGGAAAAAGGAAAGTTTATCCAGATCAGTGTCACTGCAGATGTCCATGGTTTTACTCAATGGTTCCAAAAACCCAAAACAGTACGGGCAATTTATATGATTGAAAACGGAGGTAGCAGCAGTTGATAAAACGATTGAAAAAGGGAAATGGCGTGTTCCTTTATGGAACTTTTATGCTTCTTCTGATCTATGCCCTTACGATCGGGATCATACAAACCTATGCGATCCGGCAGATGGGATTAAAGACGCAGAATGCAGCGGATTCTATCGCGGATGGTGTCGCTGTTTATATGACACAACACCAGAGTGCAACATATAGTGAAGCTGCGAAACAAGCGGATTATATCAAAGACCTTTTGGTTGATAAGACTGGGATTGATATTATAGATGTCAGCATCGATCAGAAAGAGTTTGAAGATTCGAAAATCAAAGTAACCTTATCTGCAGGTCAGTGGTATCTTCCCAGTCTGGCTTCCATCCAATGGGATCAAAATGAAACAAAGTATCAAATCCAAAAAACAGCAACTACACAATTTACCTCTGGTGCTTTTGGAACAGGTGGTTCTGCACAAGGACAGGCTGTTGTTGCCTTTGCCCTGCAATGGGTTGGAAATCCTTATGTATGGGGTGGGAATTCCTTAACAAATGGCATTGACTGTTCCCATTTTGTATGGCAGTGTCTGATGCATTGTGGACTTTATTCAGGACCCTATACAACTTCAGCTGGATGGAGAGGGCTTGGATCCCCGGTATCCAGTCTCGCGGATGCACAGGCAGGTGATATCATCTGCTACCAGGGACATGTTGCGATTTACGATGGGAACGGAATGATCGTAGAAGCGAAAGGCTCAAAATGGGGTATTACCCATGACCGGGCAGCGAATTGCCGTCCAATTCTGGCGATCCGACGATTTACTACAGATTAAGGAGGCAGAACGTGAAACAAAGATTCAAAAGAGGTAATGGGGAATTCCTTGCGGCGGCTGTGATGAGTATTTTTATTACTTCCATTATGATCCTGATCATTGCAGTCATGCAGATGAATTTTTCCATGAATAATATTACAAAAGCAGTCACATCTGCTTCCAGGGCGGCAGCCGTATGCGCAACAAAAGCAAATGCTGAAACGTTGACACTGGAAGTTGCTCAGGCATCCATAGAAAACCAGAATTTGTCTGACATTAAGACGAAAGTAGAATATGCAGATACTTCCAAGAAAACGTGGGTCACCGGAAATCAAGTCGTTATTACGGTCAGTTCCTATGTAAAAACTATGTCCCCCTTTCTTTCCGGTGAGCGAAGCATCAGTCATGTGATCACCATCGAGGATTCTGATCAATTGGTCGGAAATAACAACAAACAAAAAATATGGAATTACCTTCTTGCACAGGGCTTTACAGCAGCGGGAGCAGCAGGTGTTATGGGCAATATTCAGAATGAAGCGTACCCAGCTTTTGAGCCACGATCCCTGGAATTTCAGTCTATCCACAAATCCGGTATCAACAGTATCCAGTATACAAGCATGGTCGATAATGGACAGATCAGCCGATCCGAGGTCATATCAAGTTCCAAGTTCGGATTATATTCCGGCGGAAGATATGGTTACGGGTTATGTGGCTTTACAGACCCTACGATTAAAGATTATCTGTGCAGATACACAATCGACAAAGGACTTAGTATTGGCGATCTGAAAGGGCAGCTGGATTCTTTGATGGCTTATCTGCAGAGGTTTTCTCCGAATCTGATCACACTGCTGAAGACGACAAATTCTGTCCCAACAGCAGCAACGGCATTTTTACACGATTATGAACGTCCTGCAAATATTGGACAGGAACAAGCAGAAAGGACAAGGGATGCGCAGACAATCTATCAGGAGATGATCAATTCTAATTCGTAACCCATTTTTACATACTATAATAAAGGAGGTTATGAGTCATGGACAGATTAAAAAATTACATGCATGATTTCTGGAACGATGAATCTGGAATGGAATTATTGCAGCTGGCCATTGTAATCGTTATTACAGTTGGTCTGATCAGTGTTATGACAACAGTTATGAATACAGTAAGAAGTAACATCAGCAAAGCAAATGATAATGCCAATGACCAGATGCAGGGAATCCTGAATCAGGCAAATCAAGGTAACTAAAAACGCTGCAGTCGAAAGGCTGCAGCCTTTCTTTTGAAGGAGGTTTTTTTTGAAAAACAAATGTATAAAAACATTTTTGGCTTTCCTGTGCTGTTGCAGCATTGTGACTCCTGCTTTGGCGGATACGCAGAATGTGACAACAACTGTTGGAAACAAGACCAGTTTTGTTTCTAATGGGTCGTCTGCCCAAACAAGTTCCGGTAACGGATCGAATACAACGTCTACTTCTTCCGGAGGGACTTCTACACAATATACACAAGCACAGCTCACTGCGATCAACGCGAAAAAAGGGCTGCGTGCAACAATCCAGGGTGTTTTGAACAAAGCCAGGAATGAAGCAGACAAACACGGACTGTATAGTAGTCCAAATTCTTCCATACAAGGGGCAGGATACCAGTTTAGTTCTACACAGTTTACACCGTCACAGATCGCATCCATCCTGAAATATCTGGATCAATTCCATTCGGTTCAAAACCAGGATGGAAACAATGCAAATTACAATGTGATCAGTCCAGTGAATAATCCGATCTTCGGGAATAATAATATGCCTCAGCTGACATTTCAGGCACCTATCTATGAGGATGGTGGAGAAAAAATAGCGCTGATGGACAAAAATGGCAATGTAAGCCTGGTCGTAAATGCTTGTGATGCACCTGCTGACGGAATGGCTGATTCTTACCGGGGAGCAACCAACTTAGACGGAAACACGGTAGATGCCAAGTTGTTTGAACAGGCAACACAGGCTATGGCTAAGAAGTTAAAGTTGAATTTTGACGGATTCTTCAATTATGCAGATTATCTACAGGACTCTAATGGCGTGAATTATCTGTTAAAATTCGGGAATACTTTGAATCCACCAATTGATATTCTACACGGAAAGGGAACTCCTTATTCTGATAGTAGAAATTCTATGGGTGGTGTCCGTCCTGACTTGATCAACGGAGGATTTCACGCTTATTATACCCTTACAGATAAGTTCCATTCTTTTTATCGTTTTTCCGGCACCAATGCAATGAACGATTACTGTACGGTAGGCTATATCAAAGATTACCATATTGAAAATATTACAAGGAATGTGATCACCGATGTCAGCCATAAATCCAATGTCCGAAGATGGGTTGTTACCAAGGATGGAGGAAGCCAGGTCGTCATGCAGACGGATAATCCACAACACCAGTTTGATTTTACAGCTGTTGACCCGGGAGAATATACCATTACTGCTTATCAGAAAGTGACTTATACCGTTGCAACACAGATCAAATACGATATCTGTGAATACCTCTTTGACCCTGTTACCAAAGGTCTGCTGTATTTCAATGAAAAAACTGTAGCGAACGGTACCGGTGGGACTGTCAATATGGGAAAAGTTACAAAGGAAGGATATGTTGCTACCGGAGATGTATTCCGTGTCCATGTCAATGATCTTGGGCAGGTCCAGACAACCAGTCCGTCCACCAATCGGATCGAATAGGAGGAACTTTATGAAAAAAAGAATAGGATTACTTTGCGTGCTTGGAATTTTCATTTTCTCCGGATGTAAGCAGAAAACAGAAGCTGTTTTAGAAAAGCCAGATGATTCTGTACAAGTGGTAGAGAGCAATGTGGTATCCGAAAGTGAACTGGAAGATTATGAGGATACCGAACCGACCCTGGAAGACCCTGGTATGACAGAACTTCCAGATAACACAGTCGTTGATGAAACAGAGTCTTACAGTTTGGAACAGTTACAGCAGATCTTATCGGATGTACGAACAGTATTACAGGATTATACAGCGACGATCTTTACCATTGATAAAGGAACAAAAGATTATACATCCAAGTTAAAGGAGTTTTACGGAACATCAGAAGCATTTTCTACATCAGATATTGAAAAGCTTCCAAATATCTATGAAGCACTGTATGAAGATGGAACAGTGTCTACACCGGAAACTTTTACGGTTAAGTCTTTGACCATGAATACAGATACCGCCCTGCCCAGTGCGAGAGTGATAGCTGTCTTACATGCAGATTTTCAAAATCAGACAGTAAAAAATCAGAAATGCATCATTACCTGTGCGTTTGATCTTTTACAGGAAGAGGAAACATGGAAGCTTCTATCGACCGAGATCCCTTCCGTTTATGCAGATACGGATGATTTTCAGACGGGATATCGTAAAGGAAGCTCTGGGAAGATCATTGATATGACCGGAGAAAAACTTTATACTTATTCGTTCTAACAAAAAGAAGAGGCATACCGTTAATTTTCGGCAGTCTCTTCTTTTTTTGCAAAACTCCGGAAAAGTTCTTTACAGGTTGATGGAACAGATTCGTCAATTGTCCCTTTTTCATAATCTACAGATAACGAAAACAAATGCTGTCCATCATAAAAAAGATAGTAATTTGCAGTCATTTGCACATTATTTGCTATATAAGTAACAGTTGCAGAAGCTTCGCTGGCTGAAGTCGAAAAGTTATTCATCATTACATTCTGTTTATTCTGGCTAACGAATTGGCTCATATCTGTTGCTGTCAGGGAGGAAAGATCTTGCGAGGAGTCCTGCATGGTGATCGTGAGGGAAGCATTTGTTGTATTATCCATTGCCACGATCGCATTTGATGAAGTGCCAACCACCCAACTATCCGGATAACCAAATTCAAAGGCATCAGCTGCGAGATAAGAAAGCGAATATCCTGTTGGAATCTCATCCTGCGGGTCCCATGCAAAGGAATCTAGTGCTGTCTGATAATAAGGGAGGATTTTTTCGTAATTCTCATCATTGAAGATACACACAATCCGTATGATGGATGAACGATCCCAATATACTTCTTCGATATAATCATATGTTACACTTTTCTGATCCTGGTACGTAACTTCATAACTGGAGTCTCCCTTCCTGGTGAAACTGACAAACGTCTTTCCGTCCGCTGCAATCTTTGTAGAAATTGATTCTGAAGTCACATTATTGATGTTTGGATCATATGCATAGGTTTCCAACCGTAACGTAGAGCCAGATGCTTTATGGACAAAAGATACCGTATCATTTTCTACAACCTGTGTCCATTCTTTTGGAATGGAGAGTGAGTATTTCATTGTATCATCCGTATAAATTTGTGTTTCAATCGTTTTCGCTTGCTGTTCCTTCTCCTGGGATAGATCTTCCTGCGATACTGTAGTTTCCCCTGTATAAACATCCAGTTTGTCTTTCTGTTGTTTTTGTGTGATAAAAGTGAAAACTGCAGATAGAATAACAATTCCAGCAATAATTCCCTTCCACGGATTCCGTTTTTTAAATCTTTGCATCAAATTCCATCCTTTCAAAAAATATTTACAATTATAGTATGCCGAATCTGTTTCTTAGAAAGACTACAACGAGAAAAACAGAAAGAGATATTCAGCTACCTATCGGCTTCATTTCTTCCAGAGGCTCGAAAGCCTGATGATAGAAAAAACGGATAGGTGGAAAGAAAAAACGTACTGGCAGGAAGGATGGTTTTGTATACAGTCCAACATACGAAAAGTAAAAGGAAATCCAACTACTTATCGATTTTCTTCTTTCAGAAGGCACAAAAGAGTAGAAAGGAAAAAATTGTTGAATGGAAAGAAAAGACGTAGTGGACGAGATATCCATTTCGATTCATTTTGTTCCATTTAGAAAAATCAAAGATGTTCCTAAACAGATCAAAAGATCAAATATCCTGTTTTATTTTGAAAGATCGGAGATAATCCAAAATTAAAATTTGGGATATTTTGATTTTATCAATGATATTCCAAAACTTTTCAAAAGAAATCGGGATCTGTGTGTGTTCTACACACTCATTCTTATTCTAGGTTATTTTTATTCAAGGTATTCTTACTCCCGTTCAATGGCTTGTACGACTAATCGTTTTCTTATCTATACGTTTAGAAGTTCAGTTTTTGAATTCTTCCAGATAGTTTGAATTTCAAAGAGATTCATTTGGTGATTTTTTATTTGGGATATAGCAGCGGAAGTAGAATTTGGAAGAAAAGAAATAAAGATAGACAGCAAAAAAAGTCTGTCTCGAATTGAGAAGGCAGACAAGAAAATCCAATATGGTGTATTCATTTTTTAGAGCAATGCTTTTTCCAGATCTGCAAAATCATAGGAACGGCTATGCATGTTGGAAACAAACGAATTTGCTTTTTTCTTCTGGAAACGTGTTACCGCTTCTGCACACCAGTTATTGATGGTCTCATAATTTTTACAGTTTTTGTAGTGATTTTTTTCAATCTTTTCGATCTGCATGTCTACGGCATCTTTTCCATAAGCCTGTGTAAGTAATACATATTCTTCTTTGGTCAGTGTATCACCTTTTTTAGCTGGAAGTTTTTTGGCAGCAGAAGCATTAGGGGAACGGAAAGCGTTGTTTTCCTTGGTATTTCTTTCTTCGATTACATGCAGTTCTTTTTCGAAATCTTGGATGGCTTTCTCTTCAAATTCACTTTTTTTTGCTGGAACTTCTTTTGGATCTGCTGGGATGTTGACGATGATCAAATTGCATTTTCCCTGACCCCTCCGGATCCGGCGGATCAATCCAGCATCTTCTAATTCCTTTAACAGTTTGGCAACCGTTGCCCGAGCATGTTTGATGATCTCCATGATTCTTTCGTAACTGAGTTTTATGTAATATTCCCCTGTTTTTAATTTCCAGTTATTTTTCTCGGAAAGGGATCTGTGATCACATAAGATGTTATATAGGACGATTCCGGAATCGCTCAAGATAATTCCTTTTTTATAAGCGATAGATTTTATTGCTTTTACAAATAATTCTTTGATTGGCATATGTAAGCCCCCTTTTTTCGTAATCGTTCTTGTTCTATGCGCCGCGTAGAAAACCCGGCCAATTATAGTATGGTAAATCACCTTTATTTTTTGATATTTTCGGACAGGATTTTGTTCTAGCTCATTTTTGGCATTCTATAGGTAGAGTATTTTTACCGGAAAGGGGGATACAGCAGCCTGCTGTAAAAAAATGACTATGGATAGTATGCGTAACCACAGTGATGAATTCCGCAATCAGATAGATGAAGAATTCGAACTGATTACATTAAATGACGATGGACCGGATAAATTCCGGGAAGTCATGGAAAAATTGCATGAACACGGAATGGATGCTTACGAATGGAGTCCATTAAAAGATCCCATGCCAGATCAGGGATATTTATTTGTTTATCAGGAGGATGCGTTTCCGAAGATTCAGGAGATACGTGGGCGGGAACTTTCCTATACGGATTTTATGTTCTCCCAGTTAGGTATACGTTCGGATGACCTGATGAAGCGGATCGATAACCGGCTAGATTATCTAAAAACAGATCCGGATTATTTTAAGGACTGTATGGAACAGATCCGACAGGACATGAAAGAGAGTACACTTTCTGATGCCTTTACCACGCTTACTACGAAAGAAGGCTCTTATGATGTGGTTTGGCAGTATGACCGGGATACTGATTCTATTACGATCAGTGACCGAGGTGGAACTTTAACTTCCGATGGGCTGAAGGAATCCCTTATGGATAAAGGCTTTTTTGAGCAGTCTGCTACCGTCCGTGATGTGGAAACCACCCGTTTGGACCAGGCTTATTTTGCCCAGGGGGATAAGTTGGAATGGACGATGCACCGGATCCTGGATGAAAAAAAGTTTGATGGCATAGATTCTTCCACATGGAACATGGAAGGAAAGCGAGGCTTTTTTGAAGTCCAATTTTCCAGGAATCCAAGAAATGAATTGGTGATGCGGGATCATGACGGAAAATTGTTAGACCGCAGAGATATCAGTGTAAAAGGAAAAGAGATCGGCCTGGATCAGCGATTGGTGCAGGAATACCGGGATGAGCGTGAACTGGATATTCTGGAACGTATAAAAACAGCGATTGACCCGGAAGCAATGCTTTCTATAGTTGCCGGGGAGCGTGGCAGAAATCATGCGGGACCCATCCGCTGGACAGCACAAGGAGAGAAAGACTCTGTTACTTTTATCATAGATGGAAAAAGCGATGGAAGTCCCATCCTGAAGGATGACCAGGATAAGGAATATAGCTTTGCAACTATGGAAGAAAAGCTGAACGAAATCGGATATCTGGAAGGTCCGCAGCCAGACCCGGTAATGATGTTTGGTCTGGAGGCAAAAGACCATCCGCAATCCATGGATTCTGTCCATAACAATTTTTTTCCGGAAGACCGGGATAAGATCGACCCGAAAGAAGTAGCCGCTATCCGGGAATCAAACCCATTGTACGGCTATGTAGATGGTAAGGTTGATGTTACCAAGCCTTGCAGCAGGATCCAGTTGGATCATTCTACTGTAAAAAATCTGATGGGAGAGGAATTTGCAGATGTAAAGATCAAAAATGTCCAGGCTTACATCCAGAACGGAAGGGCAATGGACGTAGATGGGGCGAAGTTCGGTATTATGAACCGTGTCTATCTGAATGTAGATATTGACCGGGATGGAAAAAGTGAAAATGTCCGTTATCAGGCAGTTGTCCGTACCGATGGTGCCTATATTTATGGCTTTGGAAAGACGGATGGACATCTACTCCATTATAAATTTCCGGAAGCCAGAGAACGGTATGCTTCTTTAGACCGACTGGAGTTATCCAATCCCTCGAATTGGTTTGGAAAAGAAGTAGGAAAAAAAATGGATGCGTTGGAAAAATCCGGAGACACGGGACGGATCGAACAATTTCAGAAAAGTCCGACCGGACAAGGGCTTGAAGCATATAAGGAAGTAAAGGATTTTATTAAGGTGGAAACCGGATGCGACTCTATTTTAAAAGGACTGAACCATCTGGGTTCCCTTTCCGCACAAAAACAGGAAGTCTGGAAAGAGATCGTGGAAAAATACGATACTGCTGTAAAAAAAATTGAATCTACGATCGAGAAAAAATTTGACCAGGCTGCCCGTAAGGTTGTGTCTGAGGAAGTGGATTTCCGTAGAAGCCACGGGAAAATGGATCTGTATTTTGATAAAAAACTGGATTTTTACATCAACCAGAGGAATGATACGATGAATACCAGGGACCAGCTGGTTACATACCGGAATATAAAACTGGATCAGATGTATGATTTCCAACATGCCTTTCGGGACGCTTCTTTTGCGGTTACAGACCATCTGGCATATGGACATGATGCAGAGGCAAAGGATGCGATCGAAACGGTGTCTGGAATGAAGGATGCGTATGAAGATTACAAACAAAAGGTGTCAGATGTTACAAAAGTCCAGGAACCGATCGCCAGATGCGAGTCTTATCTGAATTTTTGCGATGCCGTGATCCATGATACGATCAAAGAAATGGATTTTGTCGATACCTTTGATATTGACCAATATGATTCCCTAACTTCCATGAAAGAATATGTCTTTGCATCTTCCGATTATACGGATGGAACGGATATGCGGGATTACAGTTCGGTGTACAGCAAAGACCTGGAACTGATCGATGCTAAGGAGCTTCAGGATAAAGTGGAAGCATATAACGAAAAACAGGATAATGACTATTTCAAGATCCATATTGGAAAGGATGGCGGAGTCTATACCGATTTTGGTATCCGCCTCAGTTATTCTTATACAAATGACCGTTCCGTCCGCCCACATTATTATGCAGCGGATAAGAATATGAAGATCGAGGCGGCAAGCTACCGGTACAAAATGGAGGAAAACCGGATATCCCCTTATGGAAGGATGACTGTATCGGAAAATGCGCCCATGATCGGCAGGGATGAAAATGCAGATTACACGAATGCCTTTAACGTGTTGCGGAATGAGATCCCAGATACAAGGATCCAGCTTGTGGATGTATTGGAACAGATTGACCGGAACTTTCTCGGGGAACGATCTGCATACCAGTATGATAATGTAGTAGAAGCGGCTGATTTAAAATACAGTGGGGATCCGAAACACGTAGAACTGATCAAAGATATTATGGAACACCGGGAAGATAATTTTGAAAAGATCAAGGAACGGTATGAAGAAAAAGTGGAACAGAAACCACAGGACATTACCATCGAAGAAAAACCGGTAGAAAAACAGCCTGTAATGGTCAGCATGGTCGATACCCCAAAGAAGATGCCGGACTTCATCCGTACAAAAATTGATTTTGGAGGGGAGTTGAATATCCGCAACTCCAAAATGTCCGAGATTGAAAACGAAGCAAAACAGAAGGCTAAAGAGAACGGGACAGATGTTGACAAGGAAAAAGAACAGCTCATAAATGGGATCCTGAAAGATGCCGGACCGGTTGTGGATCGTATGAAGGAACTAGCTGGTAAAATGAATGGCATGGTAGAACGGATCGGGAATCCTCAAATCGTCCGATCCAATACTTTCTATCAGCAGTACAAGATGGAGTTTGACTTCTGTGCAAAAAAACTGATCGATTCCGGGATCGCTTGGGGAGACGGACAAGTTGTAAAGGAATATGTTAGCAAGGACATGCTCCGCATGGATAAGATGGATGTCTACCGTTCCAATTACATGGAGTCGTATCGTGACAGGATCATTACCGGAGGAGATGAAAGGATCGACACTGACTCTTATATCAAAGGAACTACATATGACTATAGCAAGTGGTCTAAATTCGCAGATTTTTTGGCAAAAACCATCTACCGTCCCTATTTTTCTAGTGTGGAACGGAATGTAGATCGGGAACCGGTAGAGGACCGTTTTGAGAAGAAAGAAGATAAGGAGGAACCTATGCAGGACCATATCACACAGCCAGTAGAGGAATTGAAAGACCCGT